>Ga0209639_1003266_pt1 | contig 11091 bp, 13 predicted proteins | sample EPASupsiteHSE605_FD_187268 | JGI IMG/M metagenome (GOLD analysis project Ga0209639, IMG submission 187268) | Bioremediated contaminated groundwater from EPA Superfund site, New Mexico - Sample HSE6-05 (SPAdes) (version 2) | ecosystem: Environmental > Aquatic > Deep subsurface > Groundwater >...
GGTGGCTGGGCAATTGCACAAAGTCCAATACTGAACACCACCATAACGGTAGCAAGACTCACCTAACGAGGTTATGAATCATTACTGACCCACTATTAAAAAGTAATCCCACATTACCAAAGTTCACCACTATTTGGCTACTGAGCGTAGCCGAAGTATCTCATTGTTTAACGAACCGTCTCGGTTTACCGGGAAGCCCCGTATGCTATGTGGTGTGAGAGGCTCTCCCTGTTAGCTAATTACTGGCAGGACAGTCTACGATTGGTGGTTGCCATTCTTCTGTCTGTCGTGTTATTTCCATTTTTATCAATGACTTTTTTGCCGCCTTTTTGCCGTTTTTTAGTCTTCCCAAATTATGCTCAAAATAGTTTTGTATTTTCTTGTCGGTATGCAATACTCATAGAAGTCTGTATCTTCATCGTATCCGCCAACTTTAAACCATGTTGATTTACTAATTGTCTGTGCCTTTTCTTCAAGTTTATAAACAAAGTCGTAGTTATTTTCAATATATTCTGCAGCAACAGAATCGTAAGGCGGAGCTAAACGTGTGTAATCGACTAACCATACTTTTAAGTCGTCTGATTTTTTCCAATATTTTACTTTTCCGTTTTCAATAAAGATAAGACAGAGAGGGTGTAGCTGTTCAAATTGCAAATAGCGAAATATTGTTGCTGTCAAACTTGTTTTAAATCGCTCTGAAAGCTGTTTAATCAATAACGGTGTAAACTTCTTTCCTCTCGCTTCTTTCAGAAATAATTTTTCGGGCATTAAAAGTTCACTGGCAAATTCGTTGGCTTCTAATTCTTGTCTGCCATTTTTTAGTGCCTTTTCCATTCCTGCAATGATGTTGAAATTAGCGAAAGTATCATCTGGAAGTTGCATATTTCTGTGCATCATTAAATGTCCGATTTCGTGAGCCGTAACAAATCGTTTTCGTTCTGTAAATTGAATGTTTGAATTTACTTTGATTACGACTTTGCTATTTCCGAAAATTATTTTTCCGTCACAATTCGTCAATTCTTCTTCAATCAACATCGCATCTAACCCTGAAACAAATAAGTCCATTTCCAAGTCGGTAATTTCATCAAGTCCACAATTTTCTAGTAATTGCTGCGCTTGTATATGTGCATTAGTGGCTCTTATCATTTTCTTCTAATTGTTCAAGTAATTCGACAAGGTTTTTGTCTTTGATAATTTCAATAATATCGTCATTTGATAACTTGTCAAGATTGCGATATAAAGCAAAAGAAGGATTTCCTTGAATAAGCTGTTTTAAAACAGCAACGGGCTTTTCAATGTTTTCATTTATTGCGTCTATAAATTTATCTACCAACTCTTTCAGATAAGCATTCTGTTGCTGTTTTGCTTTTGCTTTCGCCAAAAAGATGATTTGCTTTTTCTTCTTGTTGTATTCATCAAGATTTGGAATATCATTTTTTAGCGAATCATTGATCACGCTCTCATCAGCTTCTAAATAGAAGTTGTACAGGGCTTCATTGATTTTACTTTTGATGTTGTTGTTCATATGATATTTGTTACTTGTGTTTGAATTTTTGGAAGTCGTCTTACAAGTCGTTTGATAATGTTGTAAACTTCTTTTACTTCTATTCCTAAATCTTTTGCTATTTCGTTGGGTTTAGTTATTCCATCAACCCAATATTCAAAAATCAAAAGCTCGTTATCGTCCGCTCCTTCTTGTTTTAAGAGTTCGAAAACTTGGTTTCTTTTATCTTCATCGGTTGAGGAATGTTCACTTGAAGGAATGTCGAGTAACTCGTTATCGTAAATATTTTTGTGTGTTTTGAAAAAATTACTGATTTCACTTTTCAAGCATCCCAAAAGAAATTCTGTAAATGAACATTGGGCTTTAGTCCAATCACGTTTTCCTTCCATTACTTTTAGAATTACTTCGCCAACGAAGTCAATAGGCTCTTTTCCGTTGAAGTTTTTAGCTCCAACAGATTTTAAATGGCTAATAGCATAGGCATTCATCCTATCAATAACCTTGTCCATATCAACTGATTGTATTGCTTCTGTTAAATTCATCATCCTTTCATAAATAATATGCTAAGGTCGGAAAAAAATTTGCCACACGTGGCAAAAAAATAAAAAAACTTAGCATACTTATTTGAAACGGGGGCAAAACCCTAAATAATAATTTAAAAATTTTGATTCTTATGACAGACGAAAAAGAAAAAAATCCGCAAAATGAACACGGCAAACGTGTTTTGGCACTTACCATAAATGGTAAGAAGTACGAATGGAATCAGCAATACATTACTGGGGCTGAAATCCGAAGATTGGGGAACATTCCTCACGATGATGAAATTTTTCTTGCGGTTAAAAAACCGTGGGAAGATGAACCAATTCCCGATGATAAGCAAGTAAACCTTGCTCGTCCTGAGATTGAACAATTTTACTCAAAGGATAAGCATTACAAGATTATGCTTATTGTAAATGGCAGACCAAAATCTTGGGAAGAAAGAGCAATTACCTTTGAACAAGTAGTTGTGTTGGCTTTTGAAAATTATGACCCAAATCCAAACAAGGTTTATACTGTTACTTACGACAGAGGTCCACACGAAAATCCCGAAGGGACAATGGTAAAAGGAGATAAAGTATTAACAAAAGATAAAATGATTTTCAATGTTACTTGCACAGATAAATCGTAGTAAAGATTTAAAGCAACTCATAGATGAGGGCTTTGAAGTTGAGGTAAAAGGTGGGCATTTGGTTGTCCACCAAATACCTTACGTAAATAACAGTTGCCAAATTAAATACGGTAAACTTATTTCAACTCTTGCGTTAAATGGCGATGTTACTGTGAAACCTGATACACACGTAATGGGTTTTATGGGCGAGCATCCGTGTAATAAAGACGGAAGTTTAATCACGGCAATTCAACATTCTAACCCAAATCAACAAGTGGCGGACGGAATTGTGATGAATTTTACATTTTCAAATAAACCACAAGATGGTTACGAAAATTATTATCACAAAGTAATGCAGTACACTAAAATCATTACTGCACCTGCGAAAGCGATTGACAATACAGTAACGGCTCAAACATTTAAAGTTCGTGAATGCAGTGAAACAGAATCTGTGTTTCTCTATACAGATTCAAATTCAAGTCGTGCAAACATCAATCACTTGAACGAGAAATTCAAAGGGCAGAAAATCGGCATTATCGGGTTAGGCGGAACAGGGTCTTATGTGTTGGATTTTGTAGCAAAAACACCTGTTGATGAGATTTTACTTTTTGATAACGATGAGTTTTTACAACACAATGCTTTTCGTAGTCCAAGTGTTGCTTCTGTTGAAACATTGAATAAGCGATTGAAAAAAGTGGAATATTTTGCTTCTGTTTATTCACAAATGCGGAGAGGAATAAAAGCAATTCCTGAAAAAGTAACAGAGGCAAATATTGATTTACTAAAAGGGCTTTCATTCGTTTTTGTTTGTATTGACAGTAACAGAGCAAGAAGTGTGATTATTTCTAAACTTAAAGAGTTTGGAATTACATTTATTGATGTTGGTCTTGGTGTCAATGTTGCCGAAGAAAATCTTGTTGGAACATTAAGAGTTACTGTCGGTACTTCTGAAAAATACGACCATATTCCGAATAGAATTGGGATAGAAGAAACTGATGATAATGAATACGCAACAAATATTCAAATAGCTGATTTGAATGCTTTTAACGCCTTACTTGCTGTAATGAAATGGAAAAAACTGTGTGGTTTTTATCAAGATTTGAAAAATGAGTATAATTCAACTTTCGTAATAAATACTGGACAACTTTTACACGATGACTATACAGCATAAATTCGTTGAGTACATTCCTGAAGTAATAGAGGAAAAAATATTGTACATTTCAATTGAATATTGTACAGCGGTTCACAAGTGTGTCTGCGGTTGTGGTAATGAAGTTGTAACTCCAATTTCTCCAATAGATTGGGAGCTTCGTTTTGATGGAAAAACCGTTTCACTTTCTCCGTCTATTGGTAATTGGAATTTTGAATGTAAGTCGCACTACTTCATTACCCGAAACAAGATTCGCCACGCAAGGCGTTGGGAAGATTGGAAAATTGAGGAGGGACGGCAAGAAAATACAGAAAACAAAAAGAGTTTTTTCAAAAAGTTAAAGCGGAAGAAAAAGAAGGACTGATTTTTTGTCTGTGATGTCGCTTGTTGTGGGGTCGTCCTACGGTTGTCGCTAACACCAATATATCCACAAAGTTGTGGATATATTGGCATTCGTTAAGATGCAAGTTATCTCAGCAAATTTATGGTTCTTCATATATTTAACCAAATCACTCTTATTCATTTGCATCTGTTGTTTAGTGTCTTCTAGCTTCTTTTCACCTTCCTGCCACCAGTTTCTCAACTTCTTTATTGGTATTGCTCCTAAAATAAGTGGGGGAGATCCCACGGGAAGCATTACGTAAAGGGTGCAATATACTAAGCTTGCCCAAGTATAGTTCCAACCTGGAATAATCGCTGGGTACTACGCAACGCTTACATTCCTAATTGACTATGGGCATCATGCTTTTTATTTTTTATTCATTGTCGAATCATATGTTTTATCCATTCTCAATACTAATCCATAGACCGAATGAGAATCTGCTATTTGCTTTTTAAAGAAAACACCAAGTCGATCACCCAAGTATCCAGTTGGATAAAATGTCTGAGCTCCTATATCTCCATCCATTGTTGTGATTGCAAATGAATTATTTTTAAATAATAACTGAATTACTTGAATATTATCCTGATATTTTTTATTGATCTCAAATCCAAGGATCTTAGAAGTACTAATAACTCTACGCCACAATCTAAATCCAATTATATCATTGTTTAAAATCTCTTTCCAATAATAATCATTAGGCACTTTTAAGATCTTATCATCATTTTTTGCAATCGAGTTGTCGGTAATCGTAATATTCGATTTTAATGGCTCAGTCGAAAAATCTCCTTGAGGATTGGTCAAATACCAAATCAAACCATTTGAAAATTTTATTTGCCATTCTTGTCCATGCAACACAAATGCGTCAGGATGAACCTTTGCCCAATCACCCTGTAAATTAGGATTATAGAACTTAGTCAAAATGTAATTTATCTCAATTATCTGTAATCCAATTATCGAATTCAATTTATCTATGAGCATGATTATCTCTTTTTAGCATATACTCTGACGTTTTACAATATGGCCAGCCTACAGTAAGGGATTGCGGGCGATTTCCTGTCAAACCGAAAAACAGCCCGGACGGAAAGATGCACTCCGAAAACCAACACAGTCGCACTTGTCAGGTAGTTGATGTTAGCGGTTCGTTGTTTGTTTCTGTCATTTAGTCATTACAAAAATATTCTTTTACACATTTTGCAGAAGGATGGATTTGTGCGCTCACTTAATGTGAAAGACTTAAAGTAGATTTTAGTTTTAGTAATTTTGCTTCATACTTATTATCCAATGTTGCGTATCGCCATAGAACTAAATCGACGACTTGAATTTTCTCTGCAATATGCTCAGAGATTAATTCGCATAAAGTATGAGGTGAACTAAAACCTATACTTTTCGAAATTCTTAATAAATGCCTGTCTGGTTTTGCATAAGACAGACCAATATTTTTCGCAAGATGAAAGCAAGTTGTCTCACCAATAAATGAAAATGACTTCAAAAAATTTATTCCATTTAAACGTATCTCATTTTTAACGGTATTAAATCCTTTTACATAAACGACTACAGCTGTATCAAGAAGTGCTTTTATTTTTAGCTTGTTATTAAAAACCACTAATAGATTAGACTCTAACTCTGAATGATTTTGAATAATAAAATCTAGATTGTCCCAATTTTGAAATATACTTTGAATTTTTGGGAAAACTTTAGATACAACTTTGTCGCTTAATCCGGAAGCTAAAACAACCCAAGAATATTCTTTGAGGAATACTTGATAAGTAAGCTTTTGTAAACAAATATCTTCTTGCCAATCTATTTCGTCAGAATATCCATTTTGAATCACATATTTTTTAGCTAAAAAGTAAACTCTTGCTATTCGATCTAAATTATCAGTTTTTGTTCCCATTTTTAGTATTTTTTTTGGCATAGAAAAATAAGAATTTTATTACAAAAAAAGGTTTACCTTGATGGTTGTCAATAAATTTACTCAGCTCTACTTTTTGATAATGTTTTGCTTTTAAGGAGTTAAATTTATTATTTGGTATTTTCGGAATTGTCTCAAAACTTTGATTATACAACTCATTAAACAAATCTATCTTTAGTGAAAGTGCTTCTTCATCTTCAATTTTCTGAATCAATCTAAGTTCATTTAATAATCTTGAAAGTTGGTTTATTGCTTGTTCATGCTTTTCACTTTTCTTAGCCCATTCAACTAGCATGAATATGATTGAAAGCAAAAAAATTGTAAATGACGATATTGCTACAATATTTTTAATGTTTCCCTCTTGTATTTGTAAAAAGGAAAGATAATGATAATCAAAAAAAGTAAATACGTTAAGAATGACCGCCGTAACAAGGAAGAAAATATTTCCAATTAAGGATTTTGTTTTATAACGATGATGCAAAATAGAATGCATCGTGATCATCATATTAATCACTTTATATTTTCTATCTAATTCCTTTCTCATAAACTAACTAAATAACGATTCCCATGAATCGATTTGTTCCGTTGCATCAGCATTTTTCATTTTACGGCTAATTTGTGCAAATGAATCCGAAATAATTTGCCTTTGGACACTATTGCGTTCTCCTAAATAATCATCAACATGAACAGATTGACCGGTATTATCCTTTATTGGACTTAGTATTCGATTTGAAGATTCATTAAAAAAATGTTTAAGCATTTCTTTTGGCGTTTTTGGGCCATTATAGTTTTCAAATGCTTCAATTGCTAAGGATTCAGCATGGTAACCAGAAATTTGCCTTTTATCAGGTAATCTTGAAATAATTGTTTTAGCTAATTTAATTACTGGAATAACTTTTTGCCCATTAATACTATTTATTTCACTCAATTTTTCGGCAAATTTTTGAGGTTTAATAACTGTAGACCAATTATCCCCATTAAATTCAGCAATTTTTAATCCTGTGATAGTCTTTATACACGGCAAAATCTGAATTTGAATATTGTCTGAATAACTAATTGTTACTGCTAATTTCCCTTTTGAGATATCGGTATTTGGTAAACGTTGTTTCAATTTTGAATAAAAAAAGTCTAGAACTTCATTTGGACTTTTATCTTCCAGCCCGGTATTATTGATAATAGCTAGTGAATCTATGTCGCTGAGTCCATCAACGTATGTGTGTTTTAAAACTGAGCCTCCATAAATTAAATCCAAAGAGCTCTCTATCTCAGAAGACAATGCTGCTTTAATGACCTCTAAATGCTTTTTAATTTCATCTATCGGTCTATCGTTCACTGTAACTAATAAATCATTAATGAGTTTATTTATTGCATTATTAAACTCAGTGCTCGTAGATTTTTCTTCAGCCTGTCGGATTTTTCTAACAAAATCATCAGGTTTAATATCACCTAGAAAACCACCAGAACCTCCCATATCTTAATTTTTTAGTCGATTTTTAAAAATATTAAAATTTCTCTCTATTACTTCACTTAGACCGTTTTCTAATTCATCAAATAATTTAAAATCACTTGTGTTCTTAAAATTTATCAGAATGTTCTTCAATCTACCTAAGTAATAAATATTATTTGTAATTGACCTTGCTTTAACTTGATAATCTGTCGCTGATATTTGAATATTTTCATCCATTGCGCATAGGTTATTAGTATACATTGCAACGCCATTATGATACGAATATTTCAGCCAAGTAAGTCCATCAAAAATTTCTGCACCAGATAAAAAGTACAAAATTACTGATATGGGATCTAAACTACCAAAAATATGAATAGGAGCATTATTTTTAATTTTATCCAGCCCACACCTTAGTTTATATATGCGTTGCATTCTTTCCAATATTGACTTGCCTAATTCTTTTTCTGTAATACCGATAATATCAAAATGGCTAAATTTTTTAATGTTTTTTAAAATTTCATCTGGGTCAATATATTTTTTCGTGGATGTTTCTGGCTTTATTAAAAAATCATGCATGTATCCTTTATATTTGGAAAAGAAGCTTGTCGCATCGTTGATTTGGTCTATAATTAATTTCCTTTGACTTTCATTATCAAAATTTACAATAACTGCGGGGAATCTTTCAAATTGCCACTTCTGTATTACTTCATTTAAGTTTTCTATGTTCCAGTTTTCATGGTGATTATTACTTCTTTTTGTCTCAGAAAAGTCAAAGCTGCTCGATGTTTCATAACCGCCACTATCTATAAAAGTTATCTGAGTAGAAATAAAATCCTTCGGTTTTAGCAGATACTCATAATAAATGTCATAAGCACTAACTAATTGACTTTCTACAAGCATTTCTTTAGCAATCATAATGGCCTGACAAACCTCAGATTTGAACTTCCCATTTCGTTTCTTTTCGAGTGCAAATCCTTTACTTGAATAAGAAGGTACAAATAATGGTGTTTCTAGCTCTATCCCCGACGGATGTTTGAGTAATCTAGTTTTAAATTTCATATAATGTCATTAGGTCTTTACAAGTTAAACACTCGCCACATGGCTGAACATCAGAGCCAAGTTCACAGCTATAGGTGTCATTAAGAGAAATCCCTTTTATTTTACAAAACTCGAAGATTTCTCTTTTGCTCATTTCTAAAAATGGGCAATCGATCGTTATATTTCCATTGGAATATAAATCAAATATGTCTTGATTTATTTTTATAAATTCTGTTGAGCAATCAGGATAATTTGTTCCAGAATGGATACCCAGTGAAATGAGGCCTTTAGCATATGGGAAACTTATTAAAGCAACGGAAAGAAGAAAATTATTGCGCCCCAGAATCTCTCCATTATTAACTATTGGATTAGTATTAATTTTTATTATTCGTGTATTTATTTTAAAATATTTAGAAAGTTTCCTAATCGCTTTTATCTCATGTTTTGATGATATTTGCCCATAATCAATAAACAACCCCTGAACATGAAATCCCAGTTGTTTATAATAATAAATGCAAGCTGTAGAATCGATTCCGCCACTAAATAAAACTAAAACTTCCCTTTTTTCTTTCATACTAAAATTAATTTTGAGATATCCATCGCGTCGCACTTACAATGACCACTAACGGGTAAACACCGCAGTCTATACCCATTTTTTCTAGGGCTCATTATATTACGGATGTTGAGTGTTGTACAGAGTTTTTCTTTTTTGTTCAACCCTTTTAAACAGACCTTGCATTTATGTCCGATAGACGAAGGGGCTGCTGTTGAAATACAAACTCTATCAACAATGTTATAATTTTTAACATATTTAACCAAACTACGATTGATTAATTTGCATCTGCTATTTTTTGGTCAGTAAAAATAATAAAGTTTTAAACTGCATGCAACTTAATGAAAAAAATAACAAATTCTTCCTCACCTTCCCACCACCAGCTTTCCAACTTCCTTATTGGTTGTATTGGTAACTAAAATAAGCTGGTAAATACCACGGGGAGCATTGTGTAAAGGAATATGCAAAGTGCTTTCACCGCAAGGCCATGGGTAGGCAGCCACGGTTTTACCTCCAAAATCATAGATAAACAAAGTCCCTTCTTTGTAAGGTTGGGTGGCTGTTACGATAACTTCGCTGCTTGCAGGGTTGGGGCTGAGTTTAAGTTCTTTAATATGGATGGGTTCTTTAAACTCTTCTATTCCTACATTACAGTTAGGGGTCATGCATCCAAAACCATCTGTTGTAAAAAACCATGACTTTATAGGGGTTGTTGTATTGGGTTTTATTCTTCCACAACAGGCAAGTCCTTCACCACACTCTATAATATCATCCAAACGAACCAAAAGATATTGAGGTGAGTATTTAAAATATGCGGTATCACGATTTGCATAAATTTTCAGGTAGTAGAAATTATTTTCATAATTTGCTGTTCCCACGATTAAAAAATCTCCTTTAGAAGTTACTCTGAAAGCACGGGTAAAGCTGCTTACCGAGCCCAGGCTATAGGCGGTATCCCAGATAACAGTCCCATTTGCAGGGTTTAGTTTCACCAGTTTAAGCACATACGTGTTCGCCGGATTTGATACCAACGAATCAAAGGCAACCACCAGGCAGGAATCCGGCGTGGGTTCTACCCATGCTTCACTATGCCCGTTAAAATACTTTTGCCATTTAATATTCCCGTCTTTATCCAGTCGGACTACCACGGGTTTATCGGAACACCATCCCGATACTACCACGCTGCTGTCCGGCAGAGGAACGCCGTCTTTTAAATTAACGGTAAACCCTGTACTCTGAATACTCTTTTGCCAGATCATCCCCCCGCTTTTGGTGGTTTTCATCATATTAATAAATCCAGTACCGGAAGAATTCATTTTCCATCCGCAACTTAAAATATGATGATCAGCCGTCTCAAAATTGCAATTACTCCCAATTCTAGCAGTATCCCGTATGGTTTGTATCAATTGGTAGTTTAGAAGTGTGTCATATTTATAAATTACAGTTGTGTTGACTTGGCTACTATCATAGTAGAAACTTGAGTAAAACGGAAAACCTGGTTTATACCTGAAAGTGGAATTATACCCTCCCCAGTATTCATAATGACCTGAAACAGTATCTTTTATTTGTGAAAATCCCAAGCTATCCCCCTGTGCAGAGAAACGTGCATAAAACGGCTGGCTTACTCCCGGTATTGCAGGGTTCCATGAATTCTTTCCAAGCAATATAAACTCGCTGTTTTCAAAATACATTTGATAGTAAAAATTACTCCCGTTCCACATAGGTGAGAATGAAGTCGCTACATTTAAGTATGCAGATTGTGGTCTGACGGTAAAACCCGATAGTACTAAACAAATAAAGAGTAGATACTTTTTCATAGCTGTTTTAAGGATAGAAAAGTAAAAGCAGGTGTAAATATACACCTGCTTTTACTTGGTTTGGTTAATAGACTGAGAATTTAACACTTTTAAGAATAGAACCATTGGATTCGAGAGTGCAGATATAGAACCCCTTTACCA
>Ga0209639_1003269_pt1 | contig 11081 bp, 1 predicted proteins | sample EPASupsiteHSE605_FD_187268 | JGI IMG/M metagenome (GOLD analysis project Ga0209639, IMG submission 187268) | Bioremediated contaminated groundwater from EPA Superfund site, New Mexico - Sample HSE6-05 (SPAdes) (version 2) | ecosystem: Environmental > Aquatic > Deep subsurface > Groundwater >...
CTTAATCTGCTCAGAAAGAGCAATCTGAAAATTGGAATAAAAAGCAGGCGTAAAATGTGCGGGTGGGATAATGACTTCCTTTGGGATATTCTAAAAAATTAGATGCGTTTGCCCTGTTTTATTAAAAAAATTCAGAACCTTACTCATTGATTTTGTTTACTTTTGGCTTTTATAATGTTTAGCAAAAACGAGGGACTTTTGTCCTGAAAAGGGATTGTATATTTAAATGATATGTTTATAATATATTGAAATACAATATCTTATTGGATGGGCTCGATTTTTGTGTGATAAAATGAAGAAAGCAATACTTTAAAATATGAACGGAAAATTATCATCTTCAAGAAAAAGACAGTTGTGGGGAATGAAAAGTTTCCTATTGTCTGTGCTGTTTTTGACGATTTCATCGTTATCAGGTGCATATTCACAAAATTGTACGGTTAATGCGAATGTTGACTTGTCGGTTTGTGCAAATGAAAATTTGGTATTGATAGGTCAGAAAAATGGATTATTTCAAGGCGATGGGACTACAATTTGGACACAAGTGGGGGGGGCCGCCGTTACAATTGTTTCTCCTAATTCACTTACAACAAATGTTACCGGACTCATAGGTGGAACGGTTTTAACATTTAGATTATCCACAACGTGTTTGGATGGTTCGTTGATTTATGATGATGTAAAATACACTGTAAAACCGATAACTAAGGCAAATGCAGGTTTAGATATGACGTTTTGCCCGGGAACACCTGCGGGAAATCTTGCTGCGAATATTCCTGGTGTAAATGAAACAGGTTCATGGTTGGTTGTTGGGTCTAATAATGGAGCTTCCTATACTAGTTCTACCTCCCCAACCTCTCCATTAAATGTTACAAATAGTAAATCAGGTATTACTCTTTTGAAGTGGACCATTAATAACACAAATGGGTGTATGTCAACAGATACTGTTGCAATTACTAACCGTGGCGGCGTTTTTCCGGTAAAGGCCGGAGTAGATAAAGTACTTACAAATTGTTATTCGAGTACAACCAGTACTTCTATGTCTGCAACTTTTGGAGGTTCCGGAATTGATGGTCAAAAAGGGACATGGAGTGTGATAAGTGGACCTAATATTCCTACGATTGCGTCTGTAAATAGTGCAACAACCAATGTTACAAATTTAATTGCAGGAACATATATTTTAAGATGGACAGTTTCAGGTCCTTGTGGAAATGGCGTTGATGATGTTCAGATTACAGTACCTCCTCCATCATCAAATGTTACTTCAGCTTCAATTTCCTCCGGAAATCAAACATTCTGTGATGGACGAAGCTCTACCGTTTTAGTCGCCAATAATCCCTCATACGTTAATGAAATCGGTACGTGGACTCAAACTGCTGGACCAACTGTTGGAGTAGGAATTCAGGATCCGAATGATCCGGTAACCAATATTACGGGTTTAAACGGAACCAGTTCATATACATTTAAATATACAATATTAAATACTTTAACAGGTTGTAGTTCAGGCAGTGCGGTGAATATTGGATTTGCTCAGCCAGCTGATGTAAATATTGTATCTACACAGCTAATCTTGCCATGTGGGCAAACTTATGCTACAATACCTTATACCCAAAGTGGAAGTGGTTCTGTAGAATGGTCAATTATTAGTGGCCCTAAAACCCCAACTTACACTACGATTCCAACTAATTTCCAGGGAACAAGTGCATCTCCGCTCACAATTAATGGGTTGACAGTTTCAGGGACATATATTGTAAGATTACGTAAAGTTCCTGGTACCGGATCATCTTGTATGACTGATTTTGATGATGTGATGATAATAGTATCAGCAAATCCAACAGCTTCAAATTCAGGAACAAAACAAGTACTTGCATGTAATGTTACTCAGACTGCATTGGCTGGAAATCTTCCTTATGCAGGAATAGGGACATGGACTCAGGTTAATGGTCCGAATACTGCTGTTTTTGATACTGTTACCAAATTTAATGCTCAGATTTCCGGACTTACAAATGGATTATATACTTTCCGTTGGTTAATTACGGGTGGACCATATTGTCCTTCTAAACAAACAGATGTAAGTGTATTAGTAGCCCTTGCAACCCCAACGCAGGCAAATGCAGGTCCGGATATGAATGCATGTGCCAACACTCCTTTAATTTTAAGTGGAAATACCCCAGCATTGAATGAAACCGGAATATGGACAGTAACGCCATCATCGGGTGTGACGTTTTCAAATGCACAATCTCCAAATGCAATTATAAATGGCTTGGGTGCAAATAAAATCTATACACTGGTATGGACAATCAGTAATGCTTGTTCTTTAACCCGTGATACAATGATTATCAATACAAATAATATCACAGGACCTATTCAAGCTTTAGCAGGTAATGATCAGTGTAAGCCAAGCGGAACGACTTCTGTAACATTGTCCGGAAATAATCCTTCTTTTGGAACAGGAACCTGGACTCAGGTTTTGGGAACAATGGCAACAATTACCAATTCGTCGCAATATAATACTACTATTACAGGCTTGGTCGATGGTACGTATGCATTTGAATGGGCGGTTTATAGTGGAGGTTGTTTGCCAACTCGTGATACGGTTGTTGTCACAATTTCTCCTGCAACCACTATAGCAAATGCAGGTACAGATATTGAAATTTGTGGTAATTCAGTTGCTTTGAACGGAAATACACCGACAGTTGGAATCGGTCAATGGAGTCAGGTAGTTGGCGGCGGTGGAATTTCGATCAGTTCGGAAACATCTGCTACACCATTGATTTCAAATTTGTCAAATGGAGTATATGCCTTTATGTGGACAATATCAAATAATGCTTGTCCTTCCACTTCTGATACAGTTACAGTTTATGTTACAAACCCTCCGGTTACTCCTTTGGCAGGAGCTGATATTACAGTTTGTGGTTATGATACTACGTCATTGAATGCCAATGATATTACTACAGGTGTTGGCTATTGGATGTTTGTTAGCGGTCCAAATACTCCCGTTATTGCAAATGTTAATAATCCGAAGACTAAAATATCAGGATTGATTACAGGTACTTATCTTTTTAAGTGGTCGAGTTACAATGGCCCTTTCTGTGCAACTCTTTCAGACGAAGTAATTGTAAATGTTGTTCGAAATGCAAATGCTGGTTCTGATCAAAATTATTGTGATGCAGTAACAACTGTAAACTTAACGGGTACTACAGCAAGCAATGGCAGTTGGAGTCTGTTTTCTGGTCCAAATTCAGCGAACATTACAATTACATCTTCAAATACAGCAACAGCTTCTAACTTAATTCCTGGTTCTTATACTTTTCGTTATTCAATAAATGCATTTGGATGCAGTTCTACAGATGATATGATTGTGAATCTTTATATGCCCCCAACTCAGGCAAATGCCGGAAGTGATCAGGCTTTATGTGCAAAAGATACCATTCAGCTAGCTGGCAACACCCCTGCATTTGGTATTGGAACATGGACTAAGCTTTCCGGACCATCCGGTGGAAGCTTTAAACCTAATGCAAATACTCCAAATGCTAAGTTTATAGGTGCAACTGCAGGAACATATGTATTTGTATGGACAATCAGTAATAGCTCATGCAGTAATGCTGATCAGGTAATCGTTTCTAATTCAGCTATGCCAACCAATGCAAATGCTGGTGTAGATCAATTAAATATTTGTGGTGAGAATACAGTAATGTCTGCGAACTTACCAGCAACAGGTTTAGGAACATGGTTACAAATAAGTGGTCCTAACAACGCAAATGTTACCTCTGTAATTTTGCCAAATACGCCTGTAACCGGATTGATTCCTGGTGCTTATACATTTACGTGGTCAATTTCGAGCGGAAGCTGTCCATCTAAAATTGATACTGTCAGTTTGGTTGTGAATCAGGCTCCGTCTGCTGCTTTGGCAGGATTGGATCAGGTTTTATGTGGTGTGTCATCAACAACATTGCAGGCAACAACTCCAATGATTGGTACCGGAATGTGGTCACAAATTAGTGGGCCTAGTACAGTAAGTTTTATAAATGCTTTAGATCCTGTAACAGTTACAGGTAATTTAATTCCGGGTACTTATGTTCTTGCGTGGACAAATACATTGGCAAGCTGTTCATCTGAAGATCAGATGATAATAACAGTATATGGGACTCCTTCTGTTGCTTATGCTGGTTCTGATAAGAATATTTGTCAGTTTGAATCCGTAATCCTGAATGCTGACATGCCTGTTACAGGCATCGGAACATGGACTCAGGTAAGTGGTCCATCAACTGTCATATTGCCTTCTCCAAATACACCAACAACTACTGTTTTAGGGACTATTTCAGGTACTTATGAATTTAAATGGACAGTTTCAAGCGGTACATGTCCTTCAACGCAAGATAATGTTTCTGTAACAATTACAGATATTCCGACACAGGCAAATGCTGGTGCAAATCAAACGCTTTGCAATGTAGCAAGTTTGGTGTTAAATGGAAATGTTCCGGTGGTTGGAAATGGTACATGGTCAGTGGTAAACGGAGGTCTTGTTGATTTTGCAAATGCTTCTGATCCGGTTACTGGCGTAAGTAATTTGATTCCGGGAACTTATGATTTGATGTGGAAAACTCAAAATGGGAATTGTGTTTCGTCAGATACTGTACGTATTGTGAACCTTGCTGCTCCAACACAAGCAAATGCCGGAAGTGATTTTGTTACATGTGGATCAACTCTCTTTAATCTTTCAGGAAATATTCCGGTATCAGGTACAGGTTTATGGACAAAAGTTAGTGGCCCAAGTGCCACCATTACAAACCCATCTTCACCAACAACAACGGTAACAGGACTTACAACCGGAACTTATGTTTTCCGTTGGACGATCTCGAATGGTATATGTACCCCATCAACAGATGAAGTTACATACATAAATAATTCTCAGTTAAATCAACCTGTAGTTACTACAAATCCATTGTTAAATGGTTGCAACGGAACTGCCACTATTGATGGAAGTGCTCCGATGCAAGGTGCATCAGGAACATGGAGTCAGGTTAGTGGCCCTTCAATAGCCACAATTGTATCTCCAGACCAACCACAAACAACACTTTTAGGTTTAGTCAGTGGATCATATGTTTTTCGTTATACCATTGCAAATGGCGGAGCTTGTGCGCCGAAATCAGCAGATGTAACAGTTGTTCCAACATTAACTCCAACATCTTCTGTGGCGGGAGCTAACCAAACTATTTGTAAGGGACTAGCCGCTGTAACGTTAAATGGAAACTCACCGTCGATCGGTACAGGAAACTGGAGTCAGATAAGTGGTCCAAACACTGCTGTTATTGTAAATTCTTCGTTGCCTAATACTCAGATTACTGGAATGATTTCGGGTACATATGTGTTTAGCTGGACTATTATGAATGGCTTATGCACTCCAAGTTCGTCGAATGTGCAAATTGTACTTCAAAACTGTACTCCAATGGCTGAGCATAACTTTGATACAACCTATGAAGATGTACCTGTAGGTGGAAATGTTCTTCCAAATGATAGTGATCCTGATAATGATACACTGGTTGTAACAGGTTTTGTAGTGAACGGTACAGTTCAGGTGCCCGGAACATCAGTTACAATACCCGGAATCGGATCAATTATAATAAATACCAATGGCACTTATACTTTTACGCCTGCTCCGGGATGGAATGGAACTGTACCTGTTGTTCCCTATACAATGAGTGATGGAAATGGTGGTACTGCCTCTGCAAACCTTTACATTTATGTAATACCGGTCAATGACCTTCCAGTTGCTGTTGATGACTATAATACAACCCCTGAAAATACACCAGTTAGCGCAAATGTTTTACCAAATGATAGTGATCCGGACAATGACCCATTAACAGTTACTGGCTTTGTTGTAGGTGGCGTAACTTATTTACCTGGAACAACTGCAACAATACCCGGAATTGGAACGATTGTTATCCATCAGGATGGTAGCTATACCTTTATCCCTGTAATGCACTGGAGTGGTATTGTTCCTGCAATACCTTATATGATAAGTGATGGAGATGGAGGAACAGCAGCAGCAAACTTACACATTACAGTTACACCGGTTCCTCATTTAATTGACCTGGGTGTTACTAAAATGCTGACAAATCCTTCTCCGTTCGTAAATGATACAATTTTCAAAAACGATACAGTTACATTTACAATCGTTTTGAAAAACCATAGTCCATATTTTACATCTTCAAATATAACGTTACTCGATGTTTTGCCTACGGGTTTAACATTTGTATCAGCAACTCCTTCAAGGGGTATCTATAGCCCTGTAAATGGAATTTGGGCAATAGATTCACTTGTAGCTCAGGATTCAGTAATTCTTACAATAGATGCGAAAGTTGATACTTCTTGTCAGAATGATGTCGTGATTGTCAGTCAGTCTCATACAGATCCAAATCTGGTAAATAATAGCTCATTTGCTTCAGTTGCAATGAGTAACTCTTCAAGTGGTAATGATGGCGGTCTGGAAAGTAATGGTAATTTATCTACTTTAATTGCAGTCAGAAATTTTGCCCGCCATAAAGAAGCTTCCGAATATTTTAGTGATTCCAGAAATATGGAGGTTTTTGATGTATTGCACTCAAAATCAAAACTTGCAAAAAATACTCAGGCTACAGAGTTAATTAATTTTATTCCACAATCCGGTCCGTTAGGAACGCAGGCGTTTGTTTCAACTCCAACAGATCTGATTGGGATCAGTAATGCAATGGAAGTATTTTCTGCAGACTATTTTTTGAATAATACTGAACGCAAAGCTGCTATTTTAGGTATTGCAACTAGCCCTTCAACAGTTTATGAACATACAAAGATGGTTTGCGATCGTTTGAATGGTGGGAAACTTGAAAATGTAAATGTAAAAATGATTGAAGGTAAGCCGTTTATAATTACCCGTATTGTACAGGATAATGGTGATGTTGACTACACAATCAGTTTTATTGCATATAAAAATGGAACTCAATATATTATTGATAATCGTTGGGATTTAGCTTCTTACAACCCTTTAGGAAATCAACCAGTACTAAATTTCCAGGTTTGGGCAAATTCTGAAGTTCATACACAAACGTTGATAGAAACTATATTCTCAAAAATGAGAAATCAAGGTTATACATTGAATTTTATCAATAATTCAAACCCTGAAATGCCAGCTGTATTTGTAGAAAAAGGATACTATCAAAATGGCTCACTTTATTTAGATATCAAGAACACGAATAATGCAACCGGATTAACTTTTTCAGGAACAATTGCGAAAGTGGAAAATGGTGTTCGTCAATCATTCAATAATATTATTCCAATTTCTACAACTCCTGTGTCTCAGGTAGTCGTTCCAGTTGGAGATTTATTTGATATTGGTTTTTCAATGACAAACAATATTCAGTCCGGTAATGATGTTCTTTACTTTGCCGATGGTTCTTGGGGGCCTGACTATGATAATGCAGGGGCAACGTTAACCTCATTTTTGGTTGAACCGCAACAAAATCAGCCTGTTCAAGGAGCATATAACATTGCCCGTAGGGCTACTGTTCAAGGAACAGTAAAAACCTATGCCTCTTTATTCAGAGTATTAAACGTTAGGTATAAACCAGTTGATTTAACTGGTTATGATCAGATAAAATTTGTTGCATATGGCTTAGGGCCTGTGGATATTGTTGTAAGTAAAAAGGGAATTACTTCCTGGAATAATCAATACAAAGCTACTTTAAATCTTACGCAATCACCTGTGCTATATACCGTAAAATATAGTGATCTTGCAAATGCACTGGGGCAACATGATTTTACAGCAGAAGATGTTGTATCAGTCGTATTGACGAAAAAAGGGAATAATATCTCTTATCAGAACTACTATATCGCAATGTATGACCTGCGTTTTGAAAGTAGTACTTACAGTATTGAATCTAACGAAAAACTTACATCATTTAAGGTTTATCCGAACCCGTTTAACCGTCAAACAACTATTTCATTCAACTTACCTTCAGTTTCTAAGGTTAAAATATCATTGTATAACCTTGAAGGAAAACAGATGAAAGTATTGGCTGACGAAATCTATTCAAGTGGCGAGAATTTCTATACATTAGATGGCGCTAATCTGAATAATGGGTTGTACGTGATTAAACTGGAAACAGATAACAGTATTCTTTACAACAAAATTATGTTGATGAAATAAAAGCTTTTTAAATTACCAAATCGCCTCGGTTAAATTTTAACCGGGGCGATTTGTTTTATATTATTTTGGTCTTTTCTAAGCTACTCATTCATTTCTGGTGTTATATTTGAAGATCAATTTGGTTGTACTCACTCAATAATGCAGCATATGGATAATACAAAGAAACTCTATAATGATAAAACCGGAAGCTTTTCTCAGAAAATACAACGAAAAATAAAGGATATCAATAAATTGCATTTTAATGATACCGCTTTTGATAATCTGATGAGAAAACGTATCAGCAAAGTATTATTGGTTTGTAGTAAATATGATTCGTTTATACTGGAGGAAGACGGACGCATTGATGAGCAAATTTTCAATGAATACATTGGCTTGAACCTGCGTTATCCACCGCATTTTATTCAGGCTTCCTCAGCTGAGGAAGCTTACGAGATAATGGAAGAAGAGAATATAGATCTCTTTATCCTGATGTTGAATATTGCAGAAACAAATCCTTTCGACTTTGCGAATGAGCTTAAAGAAAAATATCCAAATAAACCCATTGTTTTACTAACCCCATTTTCGCGTGAAGTATCATTGGTGCTTCATAAAACAGATCTGAGTTCAATAGATTATGTATTCAGTTGGCTTGGAAATGCTGATATAATGTTGGCAATCATTAAGTTGATTGAAGATAGAATGAATGTAGAGCATGACGTTAATATTGTTGGAGTCCAAACTATTTTACTAGTCGAAGATTCTGAACGTATATACTCTGGAATACTGCCTAATATCTTTCATATTGTATTCAAGCAGTCTTTGAAATTTATGACGGAAGGGTTGAACGAACATCAAAAAATGCTTCGTATGCGAGGTCGCCCGAAAATATTGTTGGCTCGGAATCTTGAAGAAGCAATTGAGTTGTACAATAAGTATAAAGATAACATGCTGGGAATTATCTCCGATATAAGTTTTAATAGCTACGGAGTAATGAACAAGCATGCCGGAATCCGTTTTTGTGAGCTGGTAAAAAACGACCAAAAGGATATTCCGATATTATTGCAATCGTCCGAACCGGAAAATGAGGTTCATGCTCGAAGTTTGAAAATTGGCTTTTTGGATAAAAACGCAAAAACCTATCAGATTGATTTGAAGAATTTTATAATCAATAATTTTGCTTTTGGCGACTTTGTATTTCGCAACCCGGTTACGATGAAAGAAGTGCTGAGAGTGAGTGATTTAAAAGAACTTCAGGAACGCTTGTTTGATATTCCTTCCGATTCTTTCTCTTTTCATATCAGCCATAATCATTTTTCACGTTGGCTTAATGCTAGAGCTATTTTTCCTATTGCAGCAGTATTTAAAGTATTAACTCCCGAAGATTTCTCAAATCTTGAAGAGGTTCGTACCTTTATTTATGATTCTATTACCCGTTACCGGATGAATAAAGGAAGGGGGGTGATCGCTGATTTTTATCGCGATCGTTTTGATGAATACCTTATTTTTACTCGTATAGGAAATGGACTACTTGGGGGAAAAGCTCGTGGATTGGCGTTTATTGATTCGTTGATAAAGCGAAATTTAATGGTTGATATGTATGAAGATGTAATTATAACCATTCCTCGCACGGTTGTTCTTTCTACTGAAGTTTTTGATGAGTTTATGGATGAGAATAATCTGTACACGGTTGCACTTTCAGATGCGCCTGATGAAGAAATTTTAGCAGCATTTATAAAAGCAAAGCTACCGTCCAGAGTTTCAGATGATTTAAAAACCTTTCTGAAAGTTGTGAAAAAGCCCATTGCAATTCGTTCGTCGAGCTTGTTAGAAGACTCACATTATCAGCCTTTCGCCGGTATTTATTCTACATATATGATTGCAAATACGTCAGATGATGAGAAATTGATGGTAGATCAACTGGCAATGGCAATTAAAGGAGTTTATGCCTCTGTTTTTTATACAGATAGTAAAGCTTATATGCGAGCAACCAAAAATGTTATTGATGAAGAAAAAATGGGTGTGGTTTTACAGGAGGTGTGTGGTAGAGCATATAATAATCATTTTTATCCTGTGATCTCAGGAGTAGCCCGTTCGCTTAACTTTTATCCGATTTCACCCGAAAAACCGGAAGAGGGCATTGCCAACATTGCTTTGGGACTTGGTAAGTATATCGTAGAAGGAGGGCAAACATTGATGTTTTCGCCGGCTTACCCCAAGAAAATACTTCAATTGAGTTCTCCAAATATGACAATCAAGGAAACTCAAAAACATTTTTATGCTCTGGATTTGAATTGTGAAAGTTTCCATCCAAGTACAGATGATAGTGTAAATCTGATTAAATATCCCATTCAGCAAGCTTCTGCTGATCATACGTTTAAATTAGTGGGATCAACGTATGACTATCGTGACCAGATAATTAGCGATGGGGATCACGAAGGAGGAATTAAACTTGTGACGTTTTCCAATATTTTAAAGTATAATTCATTTCCATTAGCGGAAATCCTAACAAATGTGCTTAAAACAGGGCATCAGGAAATGGGTATGCCGATTGAAATTGAATTTGCAGTTGATCTGGATAAACCAGTGGAAGAGCCTAAGATTTTCTATTTGCTTCAGATACGTCCAATTGTAGAAAGTCAGGAGTCTTCTGTTATTGGAATAGAAAATATTGAAGAATCTCAAACAATTATAAGCTCTCAAATGGTATTGGGAAATGGAGAAATTAATGATATTACGGATATAATATATGTAAGACCTGAAAATTTTAATCCGGCCGAAAATCCTGAAATTGTAAAGTCTGTAGAAAAACTGAATCAACAATTTTTAAATGAAGAGAAAAATTACATACTGATTGGCCCTGGTCGATGGGGCTCAAGTGATCCTTGGCTGGGGATACCGGTAAAATGGTCCCAAATTTCGGATC
>Ga0209639_1003270_pt1 | contig 11076 bp, 7 predicted proteins | sample EPASupsiteHSE605_FD_187268 | JGI IMG/M metagenome (GOLD analysis project Ga0209639, IMG submission 187268) | Bioremediated contaminated groundwater from EPA Superfund site, New Mexico - Sample HSE6-05 (SPAdes) (version 2) | ecosystem: Environmental > Aquatic > Deep subsurface > Groundwater >...
TTTTTGCAATCTCAGTGTCCCCTTTTCCCTGATTTGCCAGTAGTAGAATACGTGCTCTGGTAAGAGATCTTGCATTTTTCAGTCCTTTTTTTATAAAGTTTGTAAGGAATTTCACTTCACTATTTTTAAGATTAATATTTAACATAAGATATAAAATGAACTTAAAGTATATAAGTGGCTCACAACTAAGTTGTCATGGTACTAGTTTATTTGCAGTCTAGTTTATTTGCAGTCTAGTTTATTTGCAGTCTAGTTTATTTACAGTCATCTTTAAATTTACAGTCTTGCTTAATTTCAGATTCTCCATCTGCACAAAGCTAAATAAAATGAGCGTAAAATGGAAATAAAGGAAGCATAAGCAAGATTACTCCGGAAAAAAATAACTCAGGGAAAATAAAAACCCGAACTTCCCCTAATTCCGGATCATTTTTTGATTCAGACCTGCACATCCAGGGGGTTTATTGAGTGGATATACAAGAATGGGAACAGCGTCATACGGAAGCTTTTTACAATGTTAAGGAGACCCTTCCTTATCTTGACGGGATGTTTGTAGCTTACAACAGCAATATCGACGCTATCAAACACCTTAGCGAAGAAGACCTTTCCAGGCTTATCAGGCTTTTTAAAGAGGTTGAAATTCAGGAAAGGGTTGAAACATATCCCAGAGAAATAAAGGATCCTCTGGATTTCATGGCTCGCCTGCTTATCTCCATGCGGGAAGGAAAAGCCGCCGAAATCCCTACTCATACCTCAGATATCCATGAGTGGCTGAAGGAGAATCTTGGTTTTGATTATGCGCGTATGGGCGGCCAGGCAGGGATCATATCGAATCTTCTTGTCCGGCTGGGGCTGAAAAAAGTGGTGGCGTATGTCCCCTGGCTTTCTGAAGAGCAGGCAGAATACTTTGTAGCTGCTGACAATCTCCTGCACCCGAAAATAGAAGACGGAAAAGTCCTCCTGAAACACCCAAAAGAAGCCTTCAAACCCGGAATCGAGTCAAAAGTCAACTGGATCCTTGAATACTCCAAAGACGTGGAAGTAACCTGCAATGGAAGCAATTTCAAAGTGCCAAGAGACAACCGCCTGATTATTTCTTCCCGCCCTAAATGGATCCGTCTCGACATGGACAAAGAAGTCTACGAACAGCTTGATACTATTTTCCCGATTGACGGGGCGATGCTTTCAGGGTACCAGATGATAAAGGAGGAGTACGAAGACGGCTCCACATATAAGGACTACGTGGCACACTCCGTAAAGGTTATTGAGAAACTTAAGGCCTTAAACCCTGAACTCCGCATCCATGTGGAGCTTACCTCCATCCAGAACAGGCTTATAAGAAAGGCTATTCTGACAGAGATTGTTGCCAAACACGTCCATTCCCTTGGCCTTGATACAGTAGAGGTTGCAAATGCTCTGAATGTGCTGGGGCATGAAGAACTCTCTTATTCCGTAATCAGGAAAGAGGAAAACGGGATAACGTCTCTTTACCAGGGAGCTGTCCAGCTTTTGAAAGACCTGTCGCTTGAAAGAGTCCACGTGCATTCTCTTGGTTTCTACATCTGTATCCTCGCAAAAGGTCATCCTCTTACGCTCAAAGAACACAGGGATTCCCTGCTCTTCTCCTCAACTCTGGCAGCTGCCAAAGCCTTCAGGGGAGAAATCGAAAACTTTGAAGAGGTAAAAGTAGGGCTCAACGTTCCGATTTCAGGTAAAGGAATTGAAGATCTGGATAACTTCAAGCTTTACTGCACAGGAAGAAAGCTCTGTACTCCGGATGAGTTCGAATACGGATATCTCTATGGAGCAGACCATGATGCGGTTCTTATTCCTTCCAAAGTAGTCGACAGGCCGAAGGCGACAGTAGGAATAGGAGACGCGATTTCGGCAGGAGCTTTTGCTGCCATGCTTGCAAGAATGAAACAAAAACAGGCAGGGAAATAAATAGGCAGGGAAATAAATTTTTATTTTTTTAATCCAAAGACTGCCCGTCCCGCGGGAATCAAACAGGAACTGATTAGATGAAAATACTTTGCGGATACAATGTCAATATAGACTCTGTATACAGAATCAGCGGAGCTGAAGTTTCGGAACTGCTGGAATCTTTTGACAGGACTGAGATCCTCGAAAAAATAAAAAACCCCCCTGGAAAAATATTTTCCGAATCAGATTTTGTGGCAGGGCTTGCCTATTGCATGAAAAACGGATGCGGGGCCGAATGGCTTGTTTTTGAGCAGTCTGTTTTTGAGTTTCTTAAAAGCCGCTACTTTGAAAAGTCCCTTATAAGAATGGGCGGAAACGCAGGAATAATGGCAAACGCCCTTTCCCAGCTTGGAGCTTCCTGCGTGATTCCGAATGTCGCGGTCCCCTCAAAGACTCAACTTTCTTTATTTTCGAAAAAGGCAATTTACTTTCCCGATGCTCCTATGCAGAAAAAGGAAAATTCAGAGACAAAGAGAAATTCAGGTACTGATTCTGAAAAAAATACGGACGTCGTTAAGGATGTTGTTTCCAACAGCCAGGACCCTATACATTTCGTATTTGATTTTTCCGAAGGGGATACCTTTTCCCTGTACGGAACAGAGATCAGGATTCCGAGGGAAAATCGCTTCATAGCAACCTGTGATCACTTAAATTTCAAACTTTTTGTCAACCCCGCATTTGAGAAATATGCCCTTCAGCACGTCTGCGAGATTGACGGTGTACTTATATCGGGTTTCCATCTCCTGCTTGAGAACTATTCTGACGGCAGCAGTTACAAAACGATTCTTGAAAATGCCCTCTCCCAGATCAGGCGCTGGAAAGCCGAAAACGATAAACTTCGGATTCACCTGGAATTCGGGCACTTTGCAAGCAGAGAGATTGCAACTTCGGTCTTCCTGGATTTTGCAGCTATTTCCGACAGCACTGGTATGAACGAAGACGAACTTGCAATGCTTCGTCATTTACACGGAATTCCCGCAGAAGATCTTCTGCGTATGGAAGTAGAAGCCGTGGGAAACGCAGCGTGCAGACTGGCTTTGCGGCACGGGCTCAAAAAGCTTCTTATTCACACAAGGGAATTTGTGCTGACCGCATTTAAACCGGATTTTAGACAGAATTTCGGACCGAATTTCAGACAGAACTCTAAAACGGATTCAAATTTCGATGATTCAATTCTACAAAAAATTGCCGGAAAAAAACTTGAAGCCCTGAGATTCGGAGTCAGCTGTGCAGGAGCGTATGCGGCCTCGGGCAGGCTTGAAGGGCGGAAATTTGCAGAAGAGGAAGCCTCGAAACTTCAGGAAAGCACATTTGGAAGAAAGCAGCTTGAGCTTTTCCTCAAAGCCTTCAATGGAAAAGTTTTCGGGCATGGAGCATATGCTTTCAGGGAAGGGTACATTCTCTGCATGCTTCCTACGCTGCTTTCGAAATCTCCGCTAACCACGGTCGGACTTGGAGATACTTTAACTGCCGGGACTTTTCTAAGGGAGCTGGAGCTCGATGTACAGGCTTAAGCCCGAAATCTTTAACCTTAACTACACTCTCGACTGCGGGCAGGTTTTCCGCTGGGAACGGGACGGAGACTGGTGGACAGGAGTTGTCGGAGATAACGTTATCCGGCTTTCTCAGGAGGAAGCTAGCGGGGAACTGCTTATTGATTCCAAACTTCCACCCGAATTTTTCTCCCATTATTTCCGTTTTGACGACGACCTATCTTCAATCTATGAAAGTATAAACAAAGACCTTTTGATAAACAGGGCAATCAACAAATACAGAGGCCTGCGCCTGATCAGACAGGACCCCTGGGAATGCCTGATTTCTTATATGCTCGCAACAGCCTCAAATATCCCCACAATTCAGAAGAGGATCTATCTTCTCAGCCAGATTTTCGGACAGGAACTCGAAGAAGGATATTTCAGTTTTCCAGACCCCGAAACCCTTGCAAATGCTGACCTTTACATGCTTGACAGATGCAAGCTTGGCTTCAGGACCGAACGTATAAAAGAAGCAGCCAGAGAAGTGGCTTCAGGCGAGCTTGACCTTTCCGTCCTCTACCGTCTGGAGTACAGGTATGCCAGGGAGAGCCTTATGAGGCTTCGCGGCATAGGGGAAAAAGTTGCTGACTGCGTTCTCCTTTTTGCCTTTGAGAAAATGGAAGCCTTTCCCGTAGATACCCACATCAGGCAGATAATCCAGCATTACCACATCGATGATAATTTCTTTGAAAATTGCACGAACCTGAGCAGAATGAGAGACTGGGGAAGGGAGTATTTCGGTCCATATTGCGGATATGCCCAGCAGTACCTCTTTTACCAGAAAAGGGTTGAGGGGTTTGTTCCTCTTTATTGATTCCTTTTTCATTATTTCATTTTAAGCGTCTTTATTAGAAGTTTGTAGATAATTTTCTTACATCCATTTCCTCAAAAAAACCCTGAAATCGAAATCCTTTAGCCTGCAGATTTCAGCATTCTCTATAATCTCAAAGGCCTCACTCACACTCTGACAGACGTGTTTTCCAACTGAGCAGTGCATGAGCTGATTTTCGAGAAGCCCTTTTGCCATAGGATATTTGCGCCGGATCTCAAAGACGTATTTTCCGTTTTCGATATAGCCTCCGAAAACGTTCTCTGCTCCTTCATATTTTTCCTTGAATTTCTCGGCATGTGTCCTGACCCAGACAGGGGGACCGATGTGTTTTTTGACGTTGGGAAGAGTACCTGAGATAAGTTCGAGCATGATCACGGTTTCGTTTTTTCCGGACCAGACGCCGGTTTTGATCATGGAAAAATCGTATTCTTTCAAAAGGGTAGCAGTCGACTGCTCCATTTTATACAGCTGCGGGTAGAGCACATCTTCGACCACATTGGGGGTTTTGAAGACAACTGCAAGCTGGGTGCTTTTTCTGCTTTCCAGGCGATCGAGAATTTCTCTGTCTTCAAGAGGCGGGAGAGGGGCAGGGAAAAAGAACTTGAGTTCCGGGTTTTTTACAAATTCCCGGCAGGAGTCTATAAACATGCAGAATTTGTCAAGGGAGAGGGCTGCTGCAACGTTTCGGCGGGGATCTGTGGGGTCTACCATGACCAGAGGTTCTTCGTTCTCTATTTCCGAGTGCTGCATTATGTCTATTTTCTCTCCAGGCTTCCAGGAGCAGGCTGCTTCGATGACTTTATCGAAGGAGCCGTAGTGAATAATCAGGAGCTCGGTCAGGTAGCCTGAAAAGCCCTGAGTTTTCAGCTCCGAACCGTAGACTCCGCTTCCGCGCATAAACTGCTTCAGAAACAGGACTTCGTCTTCATGCCCTTTTATGCGGGCTTTGACAAAATCGTTATGAAAAGGAGTTCTATCCACTGCAGATTTGATCCGGGAGGCTGAGGCGACCCTGAAACAGGGGACAAGATCCACATCAAAGCCCTTGAATATGATATTCAGGTAGGGGTGCTCAGCATGGCGGTCCTCGGCATATTCAGCGTGTTTTGCCACTTCCCTGGCAATTGCCATGCCCAGGGTTTCCAGGTCTTTTCTGGGCGTCTCCTCAGGGAAGCTTATAAAGACATCAATATCGTGGGTGCCTGAAAGCCATGTGCCTCTGGCAGCGGAACCTACCATTTTCACAAGCACGCCAGAGACGCCAAGTTTCTCTGCTGCTGCCTTCACCTCTGCGGCCAGTTCTTCCTGAATCTCCAGGAGTTTTTTCTTTTCAGCTTCACTGGGCTTTATTTTCTCAAGCACTGCAAGCTTCAACTCTTCGGGAATGCCTGTGTAAGTTTCCATGCCAGGGACGGCTCCGTGTATTGTTTTAATCTCCAAAATAGGTCTTGATTACGGCAATTCTTAATTATGGTAATTCTTGATTAAGGGTCTTGATTAAGGGTACTCTTGATTATAAATGTCAGAAATCGTCTCTTCAAACTTATATTTTGTGGATCTTCAGATGAGTTATCAAGAAAAACAATTCTCTTCTAAATTAGAAGGTCGCTGAAGTTAATTTGGAAGTCGATCTGATTCCAGAGCAATTTCAACATCCTCAGGTACTCTCGGAAGAGGATTTGTAATCCGAAGATTTCTTTACTTTTAAATAAAATGAATTTTTATTTATAGCGCCTCAATCCTAAATTTCCATTGGTTCAGCTCACATGATCTTCGGTCTACCTGATCTTCAGTTCACCTGATCTTCAGTTCACCTGATCTTCAGTTTACTGATCTTCAGTTTACTGATCTTCAGTTTACTGATCTCCAGTTCACTGATCTCCAGTTGATCTCCAGTTATACTCATATTTACATAAAACCGGTTGTGATAAAAAATGTTTGTCTGGCTGTACTGGATTGTTACCCTGACAATTGCCACCTATACATCTGTTTATGTTATCAAGAAAATGCCCGAAAACGGCTTTACCGTGCTTACGGCTTTCTATATAGTTTACCTTGCAGCTTCGCAGATTCTGGCTACTCGTATTATCGTTTTTGATCTCGGCTTTTATTCCTTCTTTGCCCCGGCTGCAGTTTTCATCTATCCTTTTATTGCCCAGGTCGTAGATATGATCAATGAAGTCTACGGCGAGCGGAGAACGCATTTATCCATCCTCATAGCCTTTGCGACTCAGGTACTCTTCGTACTGTTCATAGGCATGGTCAGCAGCCTCAGCCCTGCTCCTTTCTTCGAACTTGAAGATGCCTGGAAAAGTCTTTTCGGGCTGAGCATAAGAATTACCCTCGCAAGCTGGGTTTCTTTTCTGGTCTGCTCCAACCTTGATGCATGGGTTTTTGCATCTCTTAAAAAGCACTTTTCAGAAAAGGAAAGAAACTTCAAGCACGGTATTCTGATAAACCCCTATATCTGGCTCCGTTCGAGTGCAAGTGATCTCATCAACCTTACCCTTGACTCTCTCATCTTTGTCTTCATAGCTTTTTATGGGGTAATGCCGGTTATTCCTCTTATCATAGGGCAGCTTATCAGTAAGAATATCATCGGTTTTCTGGACAACCCCTGGTTTGTGTTTTACAAAAAACTGCTCAGCAAATAAGTTAAAACTAAACAGGTAAGAGTACATTCTTGAGTAATTCTCGAATATTTTCAATTTTTTTTATACATCTTGTTTCTTTTTTCTTGTTTATCCTTATTTTTTTCTTTCTCTTTTATCTTCAGCCTTCATTTACTGATTTTACCTTGAAAATAATCTCTTTTACCTCATTTAATTTCCCAATTGCTGGAATTACACAAAAAATTTTTATTTGATGTTTCTAATATTCAGAAAGTGCATATAGTTGAAGATCTTTAATATAATTAGAAGTAAATGGGGGTATTCAGTCTCAGGATATATTCCGGGATGTTCAGGAAACCGTTTTTGTTTCTATTTTTTCCTTTCCGGACGCCTGAAAGGTGTACCCTGCTCCATAAAATAAATAGGAGGTTTAATTTGGGGATTAAAAATCATATGAAATTGTTATGTCTGGTTTTGATACTGGTAGCACTGTGTGTAACTGCAGCTGCCCAGGCTTCAAATTCAACAGGCAACCGCGTCTGGGATGAAAATACAAGCGAGAGCCTTAATTACACATGGACGCCTCAGACTTATTCGGGCTTTTATTATGACCTGGATACCGGAGAAGGTTCCGAGAATCTGACAGTTCAGCTAACTGCTGGAAGCCGGACAATTGAAGAGAGAAATCTGCAGTATGAAACAAAGCCTATACAGACCGCTTTTGAGCATGATGATTGGGGTTCGTATCAGGTCATAGGGTTTATGGCAGAGCGCTATTTTGCAGGGTATACAGCAAACTCCAGCTTTGCAAATGACAATATCAGCGTTATTTCCGAGGGGCAGCTTTCAAAAGTACTGATTGACAGCGACGACCAAAAATCCCTGTATACGGGTTCTTCTCTGGTCCTTGAAGACGGCTATTCCCTGAATATTCTTGAAGTTGATGTTAATGGAGATAAGGTCTGGGTGCAGCTTGAAAAGGACGGTAACGCGGTAGATGATGCTTTCCTGTCCTCTAATAATGACTATGTCTATGAAACTGACCTGGGGGATGTAGAAAATGTGCCCGTAATTGCAGTTCATTTTGCCGAGATCTTCAGCGGTAGGGAAACAAATGCTGTTTTTGTGGAAGGGATTTTCCAGATTTCGGATAAATACGTTGAAATAGAGAATGGAGATGAATTTGGGGAAATGGAAGTAAGTTCCATTTCAAGCTCAGGCATTAAAATGAGAAACAGTGACTCTATTTCTCTTAGCAAAGGCGATACAATCGATATTATGGGTAAACTCGGTTTCATTGTGGCTGACGCCGACGATCTTCGTTTTGCCCCGATAGTCGAGACTTCCGAGCCCGGAATCTATGAATTGAGGGGAACTGTCCACGATGAGAAATTTAATACCACTGCCTGGACACCTTTCAACTTCGAAGGCTTCTATTACAACATCGATGAAAATGTCTCAACTGAAAGCCTGTCCATTGAAGAGCTCGATGGAAGAACTATTGACGAAGATATGCTTGTCTACTCCACAAAACCCGCACTTGTAGAATTTGAACATGAAGGTTGGGGAAGTTATCAGGTACTTGGTTTCATGGCAGAGAAGTATTTTGCGGGCTATCCGGCTAACACTTTTGGAAACTCAAAAAGTGTGAGTGTACTTTCGGACAGCGTTCTTTCCAAAGTCCTTGTTGATGATGACGACAAAAAGTCGATGTATACAGGTTCTTCTCTAACTCTTGAGAATGGCTATTCCCTTAAGGCTGCAGAAGTCGATGTTAACGGAGAAAAGATCCTTTTCGAGCTTTATAAAGATGGAGAGCAGCTGGATTCCGAAATAATTTCCCAGAATGGAGACTATATCTACAAAGCAGATATCGGCGGGGCTGAAGATGTCCCGATGATTGCAGTCCATGTAAGTACTGTCTTCAGTTCCAGGGAAACGGATGCCGTGTTTGTAGAGGGGATTTTCCAGATAGCGGACGATTACCTGGAACTTGCTCAGGGTGACTCCTTTGGTGAAATGGAAATAAGCTCGATTTCCGGCACAGGGGTCACAATGAAAAACGAAGATTCGATCTCCCTTTCAGAGGATGACGTTATTGACCTGATGGGCAATGTCAAATTCAAGGTAGCAGATTCTTCAGTCCTGCGCTTTTATCCCTTTGTTGAAGTCGAGACCAGTACAGGAGATCAGCTTGAAATCTCAATGCCCGATGTCCTTGTAGTAGGAAAGCAGGCAGAAATCCTAGTTATGGCAAGAAATGTTTCAGTCGGCGGCGTTGAACTCCTCGTAGGAAACGAGAGCATAGGAACCACAGGGGACGGCGGGAATCTCACCTACACACCTGAAAGGGAAGGCAGCTTCACGGTATCTGCAAACAGGGCAGGTTACATTTCCGGCACTAAAGATGTGGACGTCGTCGGAGAAGGTGTCCTCAAACTTCTGCTTTCAGTCTCTCCTGAAACTGTTCAAGAAGGAGATCAGATAACCATAGAGGTTACAGACTCTGTCGAGAAGAAGCCTGTTGCCGGAGCAGATGTCTTTTTCGGTGGACAGAAGATTGCTGAACAAACGAATGCAAACGGTATTGTATCCTACTGGGTGACTGCACCTGGGACGTATACGGTAAATGCTACAAAAACAGGTTATGAGGAAGGAGAAACTGTAATTGAGGTAGCTGAGAAGATGGCAGCATTCACATTCTCTGACCTCAAGATAGAGCCTGCTTCAGTGGAGGCAGGCAAGGCAGTCAATATCAGCGCAAATGTCACAAACGCCGGAACAAGCGCAGGAGAAACCGAAGTGGAACTTCTGGTTAACAACGAATCGGTTGATTTCCAGAATATAAGCCTGGGTCCCGGAGAGAGTGAGACAGTAGACTTCTCGCACACCGAAGAAGAGGAAGGAACATATAACGTAACTATAGGAGACCTGAACGGAAGCTATGAGGTAACCAAAAAAGCTCCCTTCTTGAACGGGACAGTAACTCTTGGAATACTAGCTATTGCGTTCGTACTGCTCCGAAAAAGAAGAAATTAATCAGAAAAAGAAAAAACTAAGCAGGAAAAGAAGAGACTAATCGAAACTTCTGGTCCTAGTGATAGAACCTGAGTATTTTAGTATTTCTTCTTTGGCAGGACCGGGAATCTCAATTCCGATTTCCGGTTTTCCATATCTTTTTTCCTCTTTATCTTAACCGGATTTCATAGCCGGATACTATACTATGTTTTTTATCTTACCTTATCTTACCTTATCTGATCTTATCTGATCTTATTCTTTAGAAAAAATCTAAAGTGATACCCACAAGTATAGAATTTTGCATTCTTCTCACTTCAAACCTCATCCATGAATAACATAATATAAATACAATAGTGGGCAGGAATATAAAAAGAGTGAATAAAAATAGAAGATTCAGATAACAACTTTGGATTCAGATAAAAACTCCGATAAGATGCGAGTTCCCTGGATGGTAAACACACAATGCTTGAATTTTTGAATTCCTTTCTTGTTAATTACGGTTACCTTAATCTCTTTGTCCTGAGTTTTCTGGCCTCTACGGTTTTGCCTTTCGGGTCGGAAGCACTGGTAGTAGCTCTCATATATCAGGGTTTTAATCCTTTTACTGTTGTTATGGTGGCGACTCTGGGCAATTATCTCGGCTCATGCACAACTTATTACCTTGGACTAAAAGGGAGACCAATGCTTGAGAAATACCTTTCTCCTTCTCCGGAAAAGCTTGAGAAAAGTGAAAGGCTTTTTAAAAAATACGGCATTTACACCCTTCTTTTCACCTGGGTTCCAGGGATAGGAGATGCGATTACTATGGTTGCCGGGATTATGCAGCTTCCTTTCAGATCTTTTTCTGTTCTGGTTTTTCTTGGGAAATTCGGGCGTTATTTTGCACTTGCTTATCTGACAGCCATTTTCAATAATTGACTTCTAATTTTCCAGGGGAAATTAAGTAAATTTTTTTCTATGTCCCATTTATTATTTGGCATGAAAGTACCTCTAATTTCTTACTCCGGACCCTCGTTCCGAATTTCTGATTATATTGGACACCAACATCATATTTGTCCTGTTAAATTGGAGCCAAGGTCCGGAATGTGAACTTGAGGAT
>Ga0209639_1003273_pt1 | contig 11071 bp, 5 predicted proteins | sample EPASupsiteHSE605_FD_187268 | JGI IMG/M metagenome (GOLD analysis project Ga0209639, IMG submission 187268) | Bioremediated contaminated groundwater from EPA Superfund site, New Mexico - Sample HSE6-05 (SPAdes) (version 2) | ecosystem: Environmental > Aquatic > Deep subsurface > Groundwater >...
AAGCATAGGTGGCGGTGTTGACCCATTCCTCGTTGCGGAAGCGTATGCCCTGCTTGTTCACGTTCAGAACGGAGGGAACATAGCCAAGGATCATGGGCATGCGCATATGGAAGTAATCGAACTGAGTGAGCTGCGCGGTCGCCAGTGTCTGGTGAAGCTGAAGCCCTCCGAGGTTCCTGGCCTTTGCCGCGCCGACGGCCCAGGCCATCTCCAGCCCTTCGCCAGTGTCCTGCGTCAGGCAGCCGCAGACGACGTCCAGACCGGAGGTCTCTTCTACCATATCGGTATTGCCGCCGTAGCCGCCGGTAGCAATGACCACGGCTTTCGCGTTCACTGTGAGAACGGAGCCGTCCTTGCGCTTCGCAACCACGCCGGTAACGGCGCCGTCGTTGGTGAGCAGCCCGGTGGCGGTTGTTTCGGTATAAACCTTGCCGCCGTTTGCGATCACCTGCGTTTCCATCATATTGTCATAGATGCCCGCGCGATCGGTGTAAGCGGTCAGGAACCAGTTGTCCGGCGCATAGGGGAAGTAGTTGAAGCCCTTGAGATACTCCAGCGCCGCGTCGTTATTGGTCAGGTATGCATGCAGAACGGTGGTATCCACCATGAAGTGGTTGTTCTCGATCCAGTTGATGAAGGTTTCCGGAATCGTATCCTCGGTGTAGTGGGCCGCGGCAAAGGACTGCAAAGAGCAGCCGCCAAGGAGGCTGGTCTTCTCAATGAGAACGACCTTTGCACCCTGGGAACCCGCGCGCGCGGCGGCCATGATCCCGGAGATCCCGGCGCCTACCACCGCAACGTCCGCATCTACCGTCTCGTCTGCGTCCTGAACGGCTTCCGGATGAACCGCATACAGCTCGGGCGTACCGCCGGCTTCTTCCACCGCGCTGCGCACGCAGGTCTTGATGGCGCTGTAAGTCCAGGTTGCGCCGGAAACCCCGTCCACATTATATGAGTTGTTCGCAACAATCTCTTCCAGCAGGGCGGGAACAGTGGGGTTGGCAAACACGTCGGTTTCCATGTTGTCCCCAAGTTCAACGGCTGCGATCTTGCCGTCCTTGATGGTTGTGGTTACGTTAACAAGGCCGTTTCTGCCCATGGCTGAGGTTTCATAGACGCCGTCGGCCGCAACGGTGCCCTCGGGTTCGGCGGACTGTTCCGGCTCTGCTTCCGGTGCCTTGGTCGCTTCCGGGGTATCGGTCACCTGAGGCTGATCTGCTTCGGTTTCGTTCCCCCCCGCGCACGCAGCCAGGCTCAAAAGCAGCATAGCGCTTAACAGCAGCACCAGAAATTTCTTTGCCTGTTTCATGCTTCCTCCTAATCGTTTGATAATTAGCGAACTTCTCGCCAACAGCATCCTAAACCTTGCAGCCGCTATAATGTCAATCTTTTTCTAAACTTTTGCCATATTCTACGGGGATATAGAATTTGGTGCATCTTCGGATCTCCGCTCCGTATTCGGCAGGCAAGAGGATCCCCTTCACATCCCCGATAATTCTCAATCCGTTTTCTTTTATAAAGGTGAGCATCGGTTGGAACCTTTCCCGGTTGATTTCATATCCTCCAAGATCCTTGTACCAGCTGATCATCGTCACGAAGGTATCGTATTCCGGCATGGGCTTCATAACCATTGAAAATACTCCGTCCTCCCGGTAAAACCGTTTGAACAGCATGATCCCCCAGCTGTAATGCAGCGTATTCTCTTCCTTCAGCATGTCAGCCAGGTCAATATGCACGCACTGTATCGTCATGGGCAGCATTTCAATCGTTTTTTCGTTGAAGGCGGCGATATAACTCTGTTCCTGCAGTTCCTCCTGGTCGGTAAGCCCCGCAAAATAGGCCGGTTCCAAGGGCTTTTTCTCCACTCTCACCACATCCGGAAATGTGCACATTTCATCGCAGCTGTTCAGCATGGCCTTTTGCATATAGTTTACCGCCTGTAATCTCTCGATCTTCGCTTCGTACTCCTCTTGCTTTTTCTGAAGCTGCCGGCGGTATTCCTCTATGGTGCTGCCCACAAAAATATCCCGGATCTCCTCAAGGGAAAAGCCCAGTGATGCCATGCGCTTGCTTTCCATTATTGCCCGGCTGTCCAGTCCGGAATAATACCGGTAGCCGTTTTTTGCTTTTCTCGCACGAATAATACCCAGCTTTTCATAGTACCGCAGTGTCTGCGTGTTGAGTCCCATGGATTTGGCAAAATGGCCGATGGAGTACTTTTTCATGTTTCCTGCGTTCCCCCCTTCTCTGTTCCAAAGTCGAAAACAGCGTAAAGATGTTTTAAATCGGGTATGCGCTCAACCTTCCGCTTTTCCGTTTTTTCCGGATCTCTCCCGTATGCCCAAGCAAAGAGCCGGCATGCCGGCGCAGACCCTTTACCCGTTGCTGTTGCGTTTGTTCTGTTTTGTTGCTGCTGCATTGGTTTGCGGAAAGGAATACTTGCAATTCTCGGTTACTTTTATTCTGTATGCGCCCTCTTTTCCCTTTAAAAACGCGTTCGCCGGCTATGCGCTAAAGGCGCGCATTCCCTTTAATGGGGGCATCATCCTACTCTATTCTGTCTTCCCTCTTCTCCATCACCACATCAAATGCCACGGTTTGGGCTCCGGGTTAATGTCTTATTTTATAAGCAACCGTTCATTCACTGCGTCACACCTATGCCAGTCTAATGATTGCCGACGGACTCCCCTGGTTGTCGTATCCCACCAACTGGGACATGCTTAGGCCAGCCAGTACTACAGAGAATCCTTACGCGCAGAAGCCAAAGCAGCACAAGTTATGGATCGTTTCAATGATACCATGATTGGAAAAACGCCGGAAGAAAGAGTGGAAACGAGGGTTGCGCATGGCTCGCAAGTATGATTTCAGCGCCGTGCTTTTTTATTTAATTTCATGTACATAAACACAAAACAAACACCAAACTTTTAAATTCACAAAAGATGGCTCTGCATGAACTCGATAGAAATTCATAAAATCAGCCCTAAATATCCTAAAATACCCGTCAAAACTAAAAAAAGCGGACACAATATCGTGTCCGTTGTGGAGCTGATGAACAGATTCGAACTGTCTACCTCCTCATTACCAATGAGGTGCTCTACCGACTGAGCTACATCAGCATATATATTAATATTAAATCCGGGAATCGAATGTCTCTGATGTCCGCAAGACCGGCGCAAACGAGCGTCGCCGCTCTATCAGTTCCGGTTTTCCGTCAAAGCGCAATTAGCATTATACTCAATTTGGACGGGTTGCGCAAGACCTAATTCGCCCTTTTTCACAATTGGCATATGCAGGCTTTCGGCCCGGCCCCTGATTTTGGGGCCGGGCCGGGCGTCTGCAAAACAGCTTATGACGCTTGCTCAGTCATGCCGGGAAGCGCCGCTTATCCGTCTGTTTACGCAGGAAGCGGGTTTTAAGCTGTATCAGCTTGACCGGCAATACGCAGGTCCGTTTCGAAAACAGTCGAAGCCTTGCCGTTTGTAGCCCGAATCAAAGCGGTTGCGCTTATAACGGGTTACAGGGAATAAAGCTTTCTTGAGCCGCCGGTCTTAAGCCAGTTCCACATGACCGCGCTGGCAGCGATGATGATCACAAACACCAGGGCAGCAAACAGCAGGAAATTCACGCCGGTCAAAATGTATATGACCGTGGGGAGCGCCAGCGCCGCAAAGTCGACGAGCATGCAGACAATCACGCTGGCGCTGCGCTTGATGGGAACCATAGGGTTCTTCCAGTCCAGCATGGGCAGGTTTAAGTTGATCACCAGCCCCGCAAGCCCGGCGAACAGCGCATACGCCATGGGCACCGCCACCGCGGCGGCTGCGCCTAAAACGCCCGTCTTCAGCACCAGCGCGGCCACTACGCCGCAGATAACGGAAACAGGCCACATCAGCATGAGCTGCAGCTTCAGCTTTGCGGCGAAGATGTCCTTCGCGGAAACGGGTAGGCTGCGCAGGATCCAGAGCCTGTTGCCCTCCATGGAGATTCCGGCTGCCGTGGGCGGCGAAGCGAGACCGCAGAAGCAAAGCATGCAGATGAACAGGGGAAGCACTACGGTCTCGCCGACATCCGGGCTGATTGACTCCGTAAAGGCGGACGCACCGCCGAAAAGCAGGATCCCCGTGAAGATCAGCGCCATCAGCGCGCCAACGCCGGTATTCATCACGTAGCCGTAAAAAGAGAAGTACCCGCGCAGCTCCCTGGAGAACAGGGCTCCGCTGACGCTCTTTTCGCCGATTTTGCGAAGCCTTTTCGTCTTGAAGTTGCCGCGCATGCGCTTTTCGCCGAAGGCGATGTTCACCTGTTTGAAGAGTCCGGCTGAAAGCGCCGCGAAAAGCCCGAAGGGTACTCCGCAAAGGAGCAGAAGCAATAGCAGATTGGCGTAATCGCCAAGCACCGACGAGGCGAAAAGGCCCGTGGGTACGAAGGTCCTGAGGGACGCTGAAAAATTACCCAGCGCCCGGATCATGTCTCCTTCCGGCACGGAGCTCATGGACATGGAGCCGATCATGACCAGAACGATAAAGGCCATGGACAGGACGAGCATGAAGAAGTTCCCCGCGCGGGACTTCGAGGAAATCCTGCTGATAAACAGCGAGATGACGCCGGACACGGTGCCCACGAGCATCGGCAGGATCAAAAGCGCGGCAATCAGGGCGGGGTAGAATCCGAAAGATGCGCCGTACTTGATGCCGTAAACCAGCGCGAAGGGAAGGGCGATGCTGCCCATGCCCGTAAGGTTGAAGGAATAGACCAACGCCAGCTTCGAGAGGAACAGCTCGCTGTCCGTTACGGGCAGGGCGGAAAGCATCTCAAAGTCCTTCGCGGCGAATAGCGAGCCCGGAGTCTTGGCAATGCCGGTGATCAGGGACATCAGCATACCCAGCACCAGGCCGCCGGTCAACAAAAGCTCCGGCGTGTTCGCCATGTCGCAAAGCGTTGAAAGCATCAAGCCGTAGCCGGCGACGACCGCCATGAACAAAAGCCCGCCCAAAGCGGCGGTCGCGCCCACGGCTCCGGCCTTTATCCTGCGCTTGCGCCTGGTTCCGTTAAAGGTGAAGGAGGATTTCAGGCCTACTTTTAAAAGAAGCAGCACGTTTTTCATGTCGCTCTCCTATTTCCTGTCCCCGTCGTCGTTCAGCTCCAGGAAAATCGATTCGAGGGATTCGTCGCCCTTGACGGAACCGATCTCGCCGCTCTTTAAAAGTTTTCCGTCCCGGATGATGGCGACCTTGTTGCAGAGCTTCTCCGCCACCTCAAGCACGTGGGTGGAGAAGAAGATGGAGCAGCCGTGGGCGCACATGTCTCGCATGATCTCCTTTAAGGTGAAGGAGGCCTTCGGGTCCAGTCCGACAAAGGGTTCGTCCAGTACCATGAGCTTCGGGGAATGGACCAGCGCGGCGATGATCGCGAGCTTTTGCTTCATGCCGTGGGAATACGCGGAAATCACGTCCCCCAAATCGGCGGTAAGCTCGAATATGGCCGCGTACTTCTCGATCAGGCGGTCGCGTTCGGCTTTTTCGACCCTGAAAATATCGGATATGAAAGAGAGATACTGAACCCCGGTCAGGCTGTCGTAAAGGTCCGGGTTGTCCGGGATATACGCCATCATGCGCTTGCAGGCGATGGGGTCCTCCTTAATCGACTTTCCGCCGACGGTGATCTCGCCCGAGTCAAAGGTCATGATTCCGGTCACGCACTTTATCGTCGTGGTCTTGCCCGCGCCGTTTCTGCCGATAAAGCCGTAAATATCCCCCTCGGCGACGGAAAGCGAAAGGTCGTCCACCGCTCTTTTGCCGCCCTTGTACGTCTTTGTCAAATGGGAGATTTCAAGCATTTTCTTCCTCCGTTCCCGGCGCGCCCAGATTTTTCGCGCGCTGTACGTTTTTAATATACACGAATCGTTCTTTCAAGTAAATATATCCGGGCGCAACCGTCCGTTTACCCGGTTATATGCCAAAACTGGAAAACAACCGCCAAAGCCTGCGGCAGCGGTCGAAAAGCGCAAAAACCCCCGGGCTTTTGACCCGGGGGTTCTTTCCTGACGCTATTTACCTTTCGGTTTCCTTACCGGCGCGCTTCAGGGCGAAGGTCAGCGCGGCGGCGCAGAGGACGGCCAGCGTGACGCAGACGGCCGCGGAGGTCGTTTGGTCACCGGTCTGGGGGACTTCGTCAACTTCTGTGTCGTCGTCGTCCTCAACCGGGAGGTCGTCGACGGATTCGTCGTCCGTGGGCTCCTCGACGTCGGCTTCGTCGTCCTTCACGTTGTATTCAACGGTGAAGGTGGCCTGGTACGTGGTGGCCAGTTCGAAGTTCTTGTCCTGGAGCTTGTAGTTGTAGCTCATGCTGAAGCCGAAGTCGGCGAGCATGGTTTCAAAGGCGGACAGTTCGGAGGCGGTGAAGGCGGAAGCGCCCGTGTCGGCGTAGACATAGCCGTTTCCGACGGTGTTCTTGGCGATCAGCCTGCCGGCCTTCGCAAGGCCTAAGGACACGCCGTAGCCTTCGGCGCCGGTGACTTCCGTGTCAAGCGTGGCGATCTCGGTAGCCGTGCCGGTAGTGGTATCCACAAGGCTCACGCGGTAGCCGACGGTGGACAGGGTGGAAGCGACGGTGGCGGGCCAGTTGACCGTGCTGCTTTGGGCGGGCCATGTGGCGGCAACCTTGTCAATCTTATAGGTGCGGCCGTTCTTGACCACGGTCAGGGTATTGCTCGCGAACTTATACTCGGTGGGGGCGACCTTGGCGGAAATCGAACCGTTTTCGGCCGCGCGGTTCACGCCGGTGAAGCCGATCACATAATTGGCCTGCTTGGCGGTGCCGGTCTCGTCAATGGCCAGGTTGAAGGCGTCGCTGTCCACCTTGGCATTGACGGGGTTGTCGTTGGCGACCTTGACGGAGAAAGTCAGGGTATTGTCGTCCTTGTCATAAACAACGGCATTGCTGGCGTTCGCCTTGACCGTTCCGTTCTCGGTGGAGACGACGTTCGTGAACGTGGAGTTGTAGGGATGGGTCAGGACCACGTCGGCCATGGTGTTCATCGAAAGGTCCACGGTGTCCGAATCCACGATGATCTCGTATTCATTGCCCACGGCGCTGGTATGAGCCAGGGTCTTTGTCGGGTTGTAAACGGTGATGGTCAGGGCGAAGTACATGAGCTCGTTGACGTTGTACTTGTTTTTGGAGGCGTCGACCAGTTCGCTGTATACCCTGGCGCCCTGGGTGGTTACGGTCGCGTCGGTGCATTTAAACCCGGTGACCGTGAAGGCGTCCGAAAACGTTGTGGTTCCGCTGCCGGGCGAAACGACAAACGCCATGGAGGCCAGCGCCGCCGCGATAAGCGCCGCGGCGAGCGCGATGGAAATCAGCTTTTTCATTTGAGTAAGCGCTCCTTATTCGGTTGATTTTGCCGGCTGGGAGAATCATATCGCCGAAAAAGCGCTGTGGTCAAGGCTGATATTGCAAATATATTGCGTTATTTATCGAATTTATGTTTTATACATGGGTTATTCGCAATATATTCGTAATTTATTCATATTTAGTTAATAATATATAACCATTCATTGTCATATGCGGAAAGGGCTGGAAAAGGGTGGTTCTCGGCTTTCACGACAGCATAGCAGGGCAAACAAACCGGGCCGCTCAATGGGGCGGCCCGGTTTGTTTTATAAAATCGTTACGCTGCTGTTCTTCAAGAAGCATTTCCGTTTGTTATTTTCGGTAAAGCGTGTAGGTTTTGTTGTTTTTATAGCAGTAAACATCCATGCTGTTCGGAGTGATAACCGTAAAACGGAACCATTCTTTCTCCTCTCCAGACTTTGTTTCAACATAGTACACCCCATCTTTAATTATACATCTATCGCCCTCCAGCCAAGGAAGATTATAGCTGCACTCATAGGTATATCCTTCTTCATCGGATTCAATCGTTTTAAAGTAGTAGCTCCCGCCGCTTGATTTCCAGGTGCCCAGAAGAAATTCGCAGGCTATATCTGTGTTCGAAACAAGCACAGAGGGCGCATTTTCGAAGTCGAAAAGATCAACGACTTCTTCAGTAATTTTACTTGGATCCGAGCCAAGGTCCCCAATCAGCGCCTGATACAACATCAGATAATCCGAAGACCGCATGTACGGGTCAATGAGCGTAAATAACTCTTTTGCCCGAATATAATTCTCGCTCCGATAGGCTTCCTGTGCGTTTTCATAGACAACCTCTGCGGCGTCCTGAAGCATATCCTCTGCTTTTTCGTAACCCTTGTTGGAAAGCGAACGCAGTATTTTGTATGCTTCTTCGTATTCTCCCAGTTCATAAAGCTTATATGCAGCTTGCCGGTAATATGTGTTCAGAAGCATTTCGGCGGAATCTTTATAATCAAATTTTTCAAGCCAAGCGTACTCTGCTATCGCCCCGTCAAAATCGTTGGAATCGGCAAGCTGCGCGCCCATCCGATATAGTGACTCATATGCCATATTCTCTGAATCGCGGTAACCCTCTAATTTATTAAAGCCCGCGTATGCCTTCTGATACTGCCTTTCCTCCATCAGAACGCCCGCGGAGATATATCTTAAAAGGTTCCTGTCGTGCAGATAGGTCACGTAGGAAAAGAACAGATGGTCCTGCGCTTCGGTAAATTTACCCTCCTCCGCGAGCGAAACCACGTTCCTGTAGCAGATATAATAGGTTGCTGATAATAACACCAGCGCCCCGGCAAGGCAGAGGGCGACGAGCTTCAGTACGCGGCCCTTCCGCCGCTTCGTCCTTTTTGCAGCGCTGTTTCCATCGCCTGAATATTTCTCCGGACGACCGTCGGGCGAAGCGGCCGGGAGCGCGCTTATAGCGTCCGAGGCAGGGAAGGCTTCGGGGGCGTCTGAGGCGGACGCCCCGTACCGCTCGAGCGCGAGAATCAGTCCCCGCATTGAAGCGTACCGGTATTCCGGAGCTAGGCTCATGCCCTTTGCGACGATCCGCGCAAGTTCTTCGTCCATCTCCGCAAGGATTGCTTCCGCACCCTCCCCCTGGGATGTCGGTTCCGCCTCAGCCCGGCTCAGCGCGTTTTCAGGCGTTTTCCCGGTGACGGCGAAAAGCAGCAGGGCGCAATAAGAATATACATCCGAAGCTCCGGTTCCGCCCGCGTTGCGGTAAACCTCGGGCGGCGTAAAGCCGCTTGAATACCTCTCCGCTTCGCCGTTCGGTTCGGGAAGCAGCTCTGCGGTTCCGCGTCGGATCAGGATGCAGTCCGGCGAGGCCTGCAGGTGCGGCTTTCCTTTTTCGTGCATCTCCGCAAGCGTTTCGGCGACCGGCGCCAGCAGGGTCACCGCCTCCCGGGGCGAATACGGCCGGCCGCGGTTCAAGACGGCGTTTAGCAGGGTATCCGATCCCGGCCGCTTTTCTTTGCGCTTTCCCTTCCGCAGGATCAGGATGGCTGCCGCAATTCCGGCGGCGGCAATGGCCGCGATAATTGCGCCAAGATACCACGCAAAGCCGCTCGTCTGCGCGGCAGCGTATGCGACGCCTCCGTCTTCCATGAAGGTCAGCAGCTCGCCGATCTCGATGGCGCCGAAGATCCCCTGGGAATCGAAAGTTCCGTAGGTGTTGATACCGACCACAACGCCGTCCGAGTTAAAAAGCGGCCCGCCGGAGTTTCCGGAGTTGATTGCCGCGTTGATCTGAAGAAGTTTGACGGGCGAACCGTATTCCGTAACCGTAACCTGCCGGACAGCGCTGACAATGCCGTCCGTTATGGTCGCTTCGCCGCTTTCGCGAGCCTCCGTGTCCGAAAGGGCGTCCGCCGCCGCGGGGAAACCCACGGCGTAGACCGCGTCCCCCTGGGAAACCGCGTCCGCTTTCAGAGAAAGCGCCGGAAGGGAAATCGGATAGGCGAGCTTTAAAACACAAAGGTCCTTCTGACTGCTGAATAGAAGCACGCTGGCCGTCACCTTCTCATCCGTTCCGATCCAGACGGAAACCGCGTACGGACTGCCCTCGACCACGTGGTAATTGGTCGCGATCAGGGTAGTCTCCCCATCGCTTTTTACTACGAAGCCCGAACCCAGCGAAACGGAATCCGAATAGTTCGCCTCGACGCGCACAACCGACTGCGCGGCGCTTATGATCGTTTCGGGCACCGAATCTGAAGCTGCCGCCAGAATCGGAAAAAGAATAATGAGGAACGCCAAGAAGAAAAAAGCCGCAAGTCCGTGCTTTTTCATAGAATCGCCTCCAAAATATCGCGGGGAAATTACGAAGTGATATTATTATATTTAATTATAAGGATATTTTTGCCATAATTCAACATTTTCCGACAATTATGAACGTTAAATAAACGAACCGGGACGGCTGTTTCTGGGGAAATAAAAAAGAAAGGCCCGAAGGCCTTTTACTTTTGCAGGAAATGCTCAAATCCCCGTATTTATGGTACGATTCGGTAATTTTCCGGAAGAAACCTATGCCGCGCGCGGGAACCGCGGCATCCAATCCATCGAAGGGTTTCCAAACGGCCTAAAAGACCCGAACGCCTTCCCCGATCAGACCGAATCCGACCGAACAGGATACGACAGTATGGTCCGCGCGTTTTGAAAAGCGAGAAAACAAGCTGAGAATTACGGCTCCGTCTTTATCTTCCGCACACCGGCGAGGTTCATCGCGGCTTTGACCACGTTTGCGGCAAGAAGGGCGGAAGTGACCGCGCCCACGCCCCCCGGAACGGGGGTTATGGCATAAACCGTATCCGGCGCGGCTTGAAAATCCGCGTCCCCGACGAATCTGCCCTCGGAAAAGTTCATGCCCACGTCGATGATCGTCTGGCTTTTGGCCAGGCAGTCCTTTGAGATCAGGCCAGCGCGGCCCGCCGCGGCGACGATGATGTCCGACTCCCGGAGGATTTTTTGAAGCTTTGCGGTCTTTGTATGGCAGATGGTGACCGTGGCGTCCCTGGCGCACAAGAGCAACGCCGCCGGCCTTCCCACCACGAGGCTCCGGCCGACCACCGCCGCCCTTTTCCCCGAAACCGGGATTTGATAATAGTCTAGGATCGCCATGCAGGCCGCGGCGGTGCAGGGCGCGAACCCGCCCGCCCCG
>Ga0209639_1003275_pt1 | contig 11069 bp, 18 predicted proteins | sample EPASupsiteHSE605_FD_187268 | JGI IMG/M metagenome (GOLD analysis project Ga0209639, IMG submission 187268) | Bioremediated contaminated groundwater from EPA Superfund site, New Mexico - Sample HSE6-05 (SPAdes) (version 2) | ecosystem: Environmental > Aquatic > Deep subsurface > Groundwater >...
CCTTGTCGGCTATTTTATTCAGAGTGCCGTTGATGTGCTTGAATTCGGTTTTGAGTTCGGTGAGTACCTCGCCGGATTCATCATCGTCGAGGTGGGATTCGAGTTTTTTCTCAAGATTGACTATGCGTGTATCCTTGAGTTCGGCAACCGCCTTTTTGAGTTCATTCTTTTCATTGACGAGGTTATTCAACCAGGTCTTGATAATTATGAGGGCTATCGCCCCCACTCCGCCACCGCCAACCGTCCCCCCGACCAACGCTTCCCAGATCTGCTCCATATTCTTTTCCAGCCTTTCGATAAAAATATCCTTATATCTAAAGGCCGATTTGTCCCCCAAAAAGAGCATTTATAGAACTTAAATAGTTTATTATAAAGCATTTAAGCGTCCCAAAAATAAACGAAATAATCTGCGGCAAGCGGCTGCTCGAAGGCAAAAAAAAGCCCCGCCGAAGCGGGGCAGAGAAAGATTTCCGAGAGTTAGATTTCGACTGGGACTTTAGTGGCTGACACTTTTACATTTTTTGTTCCGTTACAATAAGGGCATTTATCCCTCAAGCTTTGCATCTTGCCTTTTTCTTGCTCTTTAGCAATGTAGCCCTTGCCCTGGCATTCTTTGCAAGGGGCATAAGTCGCCTCATATTTATAGATGTAATTCGTCTTGATATACTCCGTAAATTCAGCCTGGGTCATGGGCTTTAAGACGGCAAACGTCATGTCTTCTTTTTCATTCCCCGATGCGCTATCGATCCTGATCAGAGGCAACGATATTTTTTTTCCCGTCTCAGGCGTTATATCAAGCAACGTACATATGCGCGTAATCTTAAGAAGCGTATTCCCGTCAATATTCAGAGGCTTATTCGGATACATTTTTCTAGTAAAAACAAGTTCTGCGAATGCCGTTGATTTTGAGGTTCGCTTTGTTATTTGTCCTGTAATAAATCCGATACTACCGACTTTTAAATTTATCGGCAGTGTTTTTATCTCACCATTTTTATCCCTGATATCATAGATCTGTCCATCACGCGAGAACAAAAAAGTTTTTGAAAAATCGTAGAGCTTCTTCAACTGCACGGCGGTGATCGGTTTTCCTTTGTATTCAATTCTCTCCTGGGAATACGACATCTGCATAAGCACGCAACATAACAGGATAGCGAGTATTGTTTTCATGATATTACCTCCTATAAAAGCATAGCACGAAGTAATAAAAAAGGCAAATAGTTAAGCCTTTTTGCTTATATAGTTTTTATAAATATAGGATATAAGATTTGCCCTTTGAGCCGGGGAAAGCTTATGAATTAACTTAATGATACTAGTGGCAAGCTCATTTTGAGTTCCGTCCTCGTCATAAATAGGACAATAGCCACAGATTTCCGGAAGAGCCTTTATGGTTTCAGCGGGAATAAAAAGAGACGGAAGCCTCAAATCTACATTACGGGCAAATTTTTTACACTGCTGAAGCGCATGTTCCGACATTTGCTCAATTTTCCCGCCATCTAATACACAGACATTCTTCCACTCTCCCAGTTCCGCATTAAGCAGAATCATATCTCCGTGCTTGGGTTTGAGGAGTTTTACCAGTTCGGAAATACGCGATACAGGAATGGGTTTCTTGCCGTTAAGTTGTTCATTGAGAGTTGGCCGCGATATTTTAAATAATTGAGCCAATTCATCTTGAGTATAGCGGCTCAAAGAAACAAGTCTTTTCAAAATAGAAGCTACGCCATCTTTAGACATATAGATTTCCTTCTTTTACTTTAAAAGACACCCTTTTTTGCGTAAAGACAAATCTTTTTCCTATAAAAAACAAATCACATATTGACATGTAGCCAAAAGTAGGCTACAATTAGGCTACAGAAGCGTAACAAGGAGACAAAAGATGCGAAACCTCACAAAGCTAAGGATCAGACGGTTTGCGGCAGGCTTCACAGCCGAAGACGTGGCAAAAAAGCTTGGCGTAAGCAAGAACGCGGTAACCCGCCAGGAACGGGTCGGGATACTGAAGGTAAACCAGGCGAAACGCTATGCGGACGTATTGGAATGCGACCCTAAAGAATTGCTGGACTAAAGAATCAGAGGAGGCAATGCGATGTCACAAAAAGGCGTATCGAAAATTTTAAAGGCATTAGTGACACAAAGTTCATACACGCAAAATGAACTGGCGAAGCGCTTCAAAATATCTCAAGAAGCACTAAACGAACAGCTCAATGGCGGACGTCCCGTTCCGGTCTCACGCATATGCGAACTTGTAAAGCTGTTCAAGCCCGGCGCAAGCATCCTGCATGCTATCAACAAAGAACTATCCGAATATAAAGGCATCCGGATAACGGAAGACGGCAATTCAATAGCGGACACAAACTGGACAAAGGCGGAATGCCGCGTCGAATCCCCGGAACCTCTCGACCATGACAGTCTCATAGCGCGTCTGGAGACAGAAAAGAAGATCGCGGTACTGAAACTGGAACGGGCGCGGATCGACAGGAAGATAGCGAGCCTGGAAGGCAAAGAATAAAAAGTTAAAGGGCTTCATCCCCCTCCTCGAAAGCCTAAATGAGAAGTTTTGAAGCGGTAGAAAATATACAGGAATATGCGGACAACGAAAGTCCGGATGTCGTTCTGATGAAGAGCGAAGAGGAGGCGCTCGACAGGCCAGCAGCAACTAAAAAACTACTTCCGCTTCTGAGGCTTGTCGCAGGAAAGCCGGAAACCTTGAAAGTGCTGGAAATAAAACTGGAAGAGCCGCACCTGAGTTTCCGCGAAGTCGCGGCAAAATCAGCAATGAGCAGCAGTCAAGCTCATCGGCTATTAAACGATGCAGTAACAGCAATGCCAAGTCTCAGGGCGGTACTGGGAATGGCAAAAGCGAAAAATAACCAGCCGGGGGCTGGACAAGGCAAAAGAAGTTGAAAGTTGAAAGTGAGCAAGTTGAAAGTTGAAAGATGAAAGTGGACAAGTTGAAAGCCAGGCGAAGCCTGGACAAGTATAAATAAGGAGAGAGGGAAGATGTACAAAGACGGAAACAGTAAAAAGTGTCGGGTAGGAAGAGGGGCGGAAATCTTTTTCGAGGGGAGAACTTACCGGAGCGAAGCTCTCTGGCCATATTTCGGCAAACACGTGACAGTGAAAACCCCGGACACTGGCAGCGGATCAGTCGAGGCATACGACGAAGACGGAAAGTTTATCGCCGAATGCCTGCCGGTACCGGAATTCAATCAGACGGCCAGGCCAAGCCTGGACAGGTCTGAAGAAGTTGAAAGTGCGGCGGAGCCGAGTTGAAAGTGAGCAAGTTGAAAGTTGAAAGCAAAATAAGGAGACAAGGGAGATCATGAAAGAAGAAAAGACGGAAAGCGAAATATTGGAAGTGACAAAGGAAACAGGGAAAGCGTTGCGCGAAATAGACAAGTGTTTTGCGAAGCTGGAATCGGAAGGGCCGCGCGATCAGAAGTCGGTGGCGGAAATGCGCTGGCACTTCGATATGATAGAAGAAACCATACTGCGCGCTGAAGAGAAGGATTCTTCTTTCAGGCCGGGAGTCCCCCACATGGTCGTTGCGATGTGGATGGATATTGTCTGGGATTTCTGCGCATGCAATCCCATGATAAAAGATCGCTTCACAAACAGGGAGCTTTCCCGGGCACTAAGAGCAGCCGCTTCAGAACTGCTCGATGGGCTCACAAGCAGATACACGCCTACTTATAAAGTTTCGGCTGGTTCACTAATGGGACAATAGAAGGAGACAAGGGAGCGAAGCGAAAGAAGTTGAAAGTGGACAAGTTGAAAGTTGAAAGTCAGGCGAAGCCTGGACAAGTATAAACAGATAAAACCCCACTTTGTGGGGAAGGAGACAAGGGAGATGGAAACGTATGCGACAGTCGAATCGGTAATGGAATTTACAAGGAAATATTCAGAAGGTCAGCGGGAGAAATGCGAGCGGTTAATCCGAGCTCGAAATTCTGCTGAAACTCGGCATAATTCAGAATATTGTTCAGGGTATACGAAAGAGCAAAAACCGTTATCCCCTCCTTGTCGTCCGGGTCGGGAAGAAAAAATTTGCACTCGAAAAGAGGCTCCATCTTTGCAAGAAGGTCCAGCACAAGAAAACGGCCATGCGGGTTCCGGGAAGCAAAGCCGGACAGTATTTTCAGGGCCGCAGTCATATCCCCGGGACCGGCAATGCAGGCCCTCAAGAATGCTCTTGCATGTGACGCCTCAAGATATTTTAATTCCAAAGGAGAAGCTCGCATCAGAGAAACCGGAGGCGGCGGAACTTCACCCGGCAGAGCATTGTGCAGATTCTCCGCAAAAGCATAAAGACAGCGCTGAAATTCATCCGGCTTCATATTCCGACCCCTCGGTTGTTCCGGATGAAAAAGTATCACTCGGAAATGAAAAAGTCAACCAGCCGAAGGCTGGACAAGTCTGTGCCGCTCGCTACGCAGGCGGCGAAGAGGCGAAGGCTGGACAAAGCTGAAGAAGTTGAAAGTGAGCAAGTTGAAAGCCAGGCCAGCCGGGGGCTGGACGAAGCTGAAGAAGATGAAAGTGAGCAAGTTGAAAGTTGAAAGCAAACAAGGAGAGAATGGAAATGGGAGCGATGAAAATATTCGAGTTTCTTAAAAAGCTTTTTGTTTGCCGGTGCGCTGATCCTAATCCCCTCTGGCTGGAAAAACTGGAGAAGGGAAGATGCGTTGCCGTCCCGAACAATACTAGCATTTCTCCGGTAATCGACACGGAAACAGTATTGAAGCGGATATCGGAACTCGACGAGCGGCTAAAAAGGGCAGAGCAAGCCCTGCACCAAAGCTGTGCCGCTCGCTGCGCTGGCGGCGAAGAGGCGAAGGCTGAAGAAGTTGCAAGTGGACAAGTTGAAAGATGAAAGCAGGGAGGCAGGGGAAAGATGTCCGGGGACTTTGAACTTGAAGAGAACGCAGTGAACGCACTTTAAACTTTGAACTCAAACGGAGGTTGTGATGAAAGCGAGGTGGCCGAGGGGTACAGTCAGTTTGCAGTATGCGGCAAGGAAACTCCGGGAAAGAGGATTCGAGACCGGGGAAAAGGTTATCTTCGACCAGCTGCGCGCAATGGGGCTGCTGGACGGCTGCAAGCCCTCCGCAAAGGCCTTGCAGAACAACCTCCTCCGAGAGTCCGAGGGCAGCTTCGTATACGGCGAATACAGCCGCGTATTCCTCACCCGGGAAGGCTTCCAGGCGCTTGAGGATTTTCTGACTGTCAAACACCCGGACACGGCGCTTGACTTAGGGAACGGGAGCGAATGCGTCATCAGCCTTGAGACCTGAGCCTTGAGACTTGAGGATCGAGACAAGTAACAAGTTGAAAGTTGAAAGTGGACAAGTTGAAAGCCAGGCGAGGCCTGGACGAAGCTTAAAAAGATAAAAGCCGCTTCGCGGCAAGGAGACAAAAGATGGAAGAGAGAAAGTTAAACAAATGCCCGGATTGCGGAGCAAAGCCGGGACAGCCGCATGAGCCGAGCTGCGACGTTGAACTTTGCAGCGTCTGCGGGCTTCAGCGCTTGCAGTGTGACTGCGCCGGGCACGATCCCGCGTTTGCGCGCTGGACCGGTATATGGCCGGGAAAAGCCGAGAGTGAATTTATGGGGATGGATCTGAATACCCTTTTCAGTTCAGGCGCTTATAAGTGCTTTCATGTCAAGCCCGAGATCCGCAAAAAGGGCAGTGGCGCGAAAAAGGCGAAATGGGAAAAGAACAGCAAGGACGGGATCCTTTTCAAGGATTTCGGAAAGCTGCTTCTTATGCTTATGAAAGACGTCCATACATCGCGTTCATACAAGATATGGATCGTAACCAGTAAAACACATACGACTCAGTTCATCGGCGATTTCACCGCCAGAGACGAGAAGTCAGCGAAGCGCAAGGTGGATCATGATTTCGCCCGGCTGATGCAGGTCAGCCAGAGGCTGGACATAACTAATAAGAAATAAGGAGGGCGTATGAAAAGGCAGTGGATCATTTATGAAAGGAAGACGCGGCAGATCGTAAGCCGGATATACCGGCGCCGCAGAAAAGTGAAAAGAGACTTGCTTGATCTCAATGATTACTGCGGATGGAAAAAATATGCCGCGCTCATGATGAAGCTGAACGCAGACGGAAAAATCATAAGCCGTTATCCGAAGATAAAATTACAGGAGCTTCCATTATGAATAACACTGCAAAAAAGAGGCTGTGCGATTTCTGCAAAGAGCCGCTGGATCTGATCAGGGAAAACAAGGCGTTGGCAGTCTACTGCTGCACAAACAGCAAGTGTCCGATCGAGATATTGGAGATCATCAAGGAGCCCGCAAAGCGGCAAGAAAACAAGTTGAAAGTTGAAAGTGGACAAGTTGAAAGCCGGGCCAGGCAAAGCCTGGACGAAGCTGAAGAAGATGAAAATTTATCCGGGAACTTTGAACTTGAAGAGAACGCAGTGAACGCACTTTCAACTTTCAACTTAAACACGGAGGTGGCAAATGGCTAAGTGCGGTTTGAAGACAGAGGTCTACAGCAGAGTGTGCGGCTATTTCAGGCCGCTCGAAAATTGGAACCGCGGGAAGAAACAGGAGTTCCTTGATCGCAAGGCATACGACGCGGAGAAGGCAAACGAAACCATAAAAAAGGAGATAACAGCGTGAGCTACGAGGAATGTAAATTTAAAATCATGGGAGCGCTGCGGGCATTATCCATAGCTGACGACAGGCCGCAAGTCGGAACTGCGCTGGCTGATATTCTGGAAAATTTCAAGGAGATGACGGAGGAGCTTGAAGCGGCGGCGGAAGCGGAAGAAACAAGCGCGGACGATGAAAAGCCCCAGGCCCCGGTAAAGAGATTTTTCGATGACTGCTGGACAGCGGCGGAAGCGCTCTTTCGCTATAAAGGCAGTCTCGACGAATTACGCAAGATCTGCGATATCGACCATAATACATGGAAAGACGTTCTCGAAGGAAGGCCGGTGTTCCGCAGGTTCGCACGGAAAATCCATCTGGCGACAGGTATCCCGGAAAGCCTTTTCCCCATAAAAACAGCAGACGGGGAAAACAAAGTGGAGCCAAAAGAAGAAAAGAAGCCTGCGGCAGATCCCCGGCTGAAGAAAGAACGGATCCAGGTGCCGCCGGAAGTTTACAACAATGCCGGATGCTTCGCACGCGCCATCGCCATCTACTGCGCAAAGGCAAACGTAAAAGGCAAAGACATCATGCGCGTATGCGGCGTAAACTATATGACATGGAAAAAGCTGCTTAACGACGAAGCCGTCTATAAGTCGACCACCGACAAGGTGCGCGCGATAACCAATATCCCCGAGGAATTTTTTACGCTCACCAGTCCAGTTAAAAATACCCGGGCGAAGAAGCACGCCATCGGCGAGGACGACGGGGACTGGATTGCACAAAGGAAAGCGGAAAACAATAAGGATCTGCCGTCCCGGGCAAAGTAAGCAAGTTGAAAGTAAGCAAGATGAAAGCAAAAAGCAAAAAAGATATCCGGAAACTTTACCCGCTTGCGGGTCTTTCAACTTTCAACTTTAAACTCAACGGAGGTGAATTATGAGCAACTGGGCAAAGATGGCGTTCAACAAGGGGCGCGTGATCGGATTGATCGAGACGATCCAGCGGGGAATGCAGGAAGAAAAGATAATGATGGATCTGCACTCCGAGTACATGGTAGACGAGCTCCGCAAAGCGATCGACGATCTCTGCGACAGCGTGGAGACCAGGTGTAACCTGGACAATATTGTGCCGCTCGCTACGCAGGCGGGCACGGAAGGAGACTGATTATGGACACCGAAAAACCGTTTAGAGATCTGGAGCATTTAAAAAATCAGGCGTGCGTCATAGCGTCGATTGAGAAGATCGCAAAGAAAACAGGAATACCTGTCATCCTGAAATGTAAGCCGGACAGCGTCAGCATTGAAATGGGCGGGGAACGCGGCGAAGGAGCAAACGCGATCGAAGCGCTGCGCGACGTGAAGAGAAAACTGCGGCTTGAATACCAGGTGGAGCCGAGTTGAAAGTTGAAAGTAAACAAGTTGAAAGCCAGGCACTGCCAAGACAAAGCCGAAACAGATAAAACCCTGCTTTGCAGGGGGGAGGAACAAGGAATAATGAACAGCGTTTTACATGACAACAGAAAGTATAAGGCCATGAAGGCCGACGAGGCTGACGCACTCCTGAAGGAGATCGTCGAATTACGTATCGAAGAGGTGCGGCTTGCCGCCATTTACGAAAAGAAATGCGCCGCGATAAAGAGCGAATACGAAGAGAAGGCCGCGCCGATCACAGGGATCATCAAGGATAAAGCCGCAGAGCTCGAAGCCTATATCAACGCGAATCCGGAACGCTTCCAGAAGCCGCGCGCAAGAAAGACGCTCTTCGGCAGCTACGGATTGCGCAGTGTGTCAGGACTTGAGATCACCGACGAGCTTACAGTTATACAAGTAGCAAGGCGCAGAGGACTGCCTCTTTATACTGAAGTGACGAAGATCGACAAGAAGGCGATCGAGAACGCGATAAACGCCGGAGAGGATATTCCCGGCGCGCAGATAGTTTCAGGCGAACGCGCGTTCTTCAAGGAAGATAAGGCATTACTCGACAAAGCTAGGCAGACAAATAATAACTGAGGGGCAGAGAATGACACGAATAGATGTACGCGAAATTTTAGCGGCGATCGAAACCGCAGGCGGCGCGGGGATACTGGAAATGCTTCCGGGTGATTTGAATATCATCGGGGAACTGATAACCGAGGTGCGGATGAAAGGCAACAGCTGCCTGATCATAGCCTGCATCATCTTGTCACATTCAAAAAAATATTTCGAACAGACTCGGGACGGCGCGATCGAATGGCGCGAATGGGGGCAGGAACGCTACGGATGCTCCAGAGAATACATTCATCACATGAGAGCCGTCGGCGATATGATCCTGGAATTCATCCGGATGCAGAAAAATGAGACCTGTGTAACATGTAACACTGATGAAGAGACCAATAAAACATGTTATACTGTTACACTCCTTAGCCTCGATTTTTGCAAACTCTTATCGCTGACACGCCTTCCGATCGAAAAGACAAAAGAGATTCTCGACACCGTGCAGCTTGTCGACATGAGCCGGGACGAAGTCCGCGAGATCGTCAGCATGGCGCTCGGCGAAAAGCCCCAGGAGAAAAATAAAGGAAAAGCTGCTTCGCAGCCGCATCCTTACTTCGGGGAGATGTATCAGCCCGCGCTCTTTGAGGAACTGGTCGACGATATCGCATCGTGGACTGAAGACAGAACCGCAGAAGCGGCAAGCCACGCAAACGTCAAGCCGGGCCGGACATTACGTGCGGCGATAAGCCTGCTCGATGTGGACATCCGCAAACTCGAAGCGGGTCAGGAAATGGACGAAGCCTATAGCCCTGAGATGCTGATCCAGACCCTGACAGCGGCAGTGAATCAGATAACACAACTCATTGGAAGTAAGAAAGTTGAAAGATGAAAGCCAGGCGAAGCCTGGACAAGTCTGTGCCGCTCGCTGCGCTGGCGGCTCGGAAACTTTACCCGCTTGCGGGTCTTTGAACTTGCAACTTTGAACTAAAAAGGAACTTTTTTATGGCGCTCGCATTATCATGTCTTCCGGTACTGGCAACGGAATCAAAACCGGCAAGGATGGTCAACTTCGCATCCGGGGCCGCAGTCGCGGAACGCAAGACGTGTCCGCTGGAAAAGCTGCTCACAAGCGAACAGCGCGCCGTCATGATGGAACGGGTCGAATTCTGCCGTCAGGTAACGCAGATAATCAAGTCCGGCAAGACTCAGAACGAGGCCGTTAATCTCGTTGCGACAAGGGCCTGTGATTTTCCGAACCTATCCAAGGGCGGGCACGGTGGCGCGAGTGCGCTGTCTATTATAAATTATCGCGCGTGGACGCGGAAGCTCGGGAAAAAACACGGGCGGGCAGACTTTACGAATTCAGCCGCGCTTGCGGACAGATACGGGCGCAACATTCGCGGCGCCGCAGGCCCGGCAGAATTCTGGAAGGCGTTCAACGGATTTTATCTGGGTGAGCAAAGGCTTTCACTTTCAGAGGCTTACAGGCTTGCCTGCGAACTCTGCCGAAAGTTCGGAATCAACGGGGTACCGAGCGAAAAACAGACGCGGTACTGGATGGAAAACTATGCGGATCAGGCGGCGGTACTGGCCGCGCGTTACGGCGAGACCTGGGCGGAAAATAATATCATGAGCTATATCAGGCGCGACTGGTCAAGCGTTACAGCAGGCGAGATCTGGATCGGCGACCATCATGTATTCGACGTATTCGTCAAGGAATGGGACGAGGAAAAGAAGGTATGGCACGCGACGCGTCCGTGGCTCACGGCGTGGCTTGACGCTGTAAGCCTCATGATGACGGGGACTTGCATAAGAACAACAGAGCCTAACCATGTTGCGATATTGAATGCGCTGCAGAACGGGATCAGGAGCGCCGGGAACATGCCGCCGGACGTACTTTACATGGATAACGGGCAGGACTTTCTCAAGCAGGGAGTGGGCGAACCTTTCAATGTCCCGGACACGACATTCCGGCATTCCGTCGTTGGCGAACTCGGCATAAAAACGATCCGTTCAATACCTTACAGGGCGCGCGCGAAGACGGTCGAGAGAATCTTTAAAGAAGTCTGCGAGCGGTTCGCAAAACGCTGGGCCGCATACCTGGGCAACAGGCCGCAGGCGCGTCCGGAGGCTGCCGGATTTTTCGGCAAGAATCCTGAATACCTGCCGACCCTCGCGGAGTTCACCGAGGAATTTATGAAATTCCTTGATACCGAATATCATACGAAAGAGCAGGACGGGAAAATACTTGCCGGAAAAAATCCGCTCGAAGCCTGGAACGCAAGGCCGGAACGAAGGACTATCAGCGACAAGGAATTATGGTTTGCGATGCTGGTTCCTTATACGAAGAATTGTCCGAAGGTCGGACGCGGCGCCGCCGTAGTCGTCGACTCGAAAGAATACAGGTCTGACGCGCTCTGGCCGTTCTTCGGAAAGAAAGTTTTCGTTAAGCTCGACACCGTGAACTTTCTTTCCGAAGAACG
>Ga0209639_1003276_pt1 | contig 11066 bp, 11 predicted proteins | sample EPASupsiteHSE605_FD_187268 | JGI IMG/M metagenome (GOLD analysis project Ga0209639, IMG submission 187268) | Bioremediated contaminated groundwater from EPA Superfund site, New Mexico - Sample HSE6-05 (SPAdes) (version 2) | ecosystem: Environmental > Aquatic > Deep subsurface > Groundwater >...
TGCCATCTTTGTCCCTACTTCCCTTGGAGCGGAGCCTTTTCTTGAAACAATAGTTACAACTGCTTTAGGAATATTGTTGTAATTTTCATCTAAAACACCCTTTAACAATTCATCGTTGTAAATACTTGAGCCGATTTCTTTATTTTTAACTTGAATTATTTCTGCCATTATTGCAACTGAAATCTCAGCTGGAGTTTCTGCTCCTATTTTCAAACCTATTGGAGTATAAACTTTGTTTAATTTTTCTATTGAGATGCCTTCTTCTTGCAAATAATCTAATACTTTTTTAACACGTACTTTGCTTCCAATCATGCCAATATAAGCATTTTTTTTATCTATTATCTTTTGAAGGCATGTTTGATCATAGCGATGGCCTCTTGTTACTATAATAAAAAATGTTCCATTATCTCCATTAATATTATTCAATGCTTTTTCAAATGGCTCACATATAACTTTGTCAGCTCCTGCTCTTATTGCATCATTTGCAAAGTTCAGTCTGTCATCTATTACAGTTACGTCTAAATCTAGCAGCTTGCACATTTTAATTATTGATATTGAAATATGCCCTGCTCCACAAACAACAACATTGTAGCTTTGTCGAATAAATTCGAAATATATCTTTTGTCCATCCAAAGTTATTACTTGATTTTTTTTATCGATTGGAATTGATGAAATTACAATATCCCAATTAATAATATTATTATTGGTATAAATAATTTCTCCGTTAGATAACAAAAGCTTATCTCCAATATTTTCTCCTGTCATAATTGTAATAACAATATTTTCTCTACTTTTGTCAATTTGTTGAATACTTTTATAAAATTCCATTTAGCGCTCCATTAAACAATTATTTTCTATACTATAACTGCAACAATACAAATCAAACAATGAAATATCTAAAGAATTACAATTCATGCACTGTAGCACCTATTTTTTCAACTATTAATTTATTTCCGTCATTAATTAATAAATTTATGCTGCCGTACTCATGTCGAAAAGAAAAACTTTCCTTTATACTAATTCCTAATATTGCGGATAAAATTGTTCTATTCACACCTGCATGAGCTACAATAGCAATATTTCCTCTGGATTCATCAATTGTATTCCAAAGTTCAGATAATGCTCTTACTTGGCAAGAAGCCATGCTTTCTCCACCTTCAACTATGTAATTTTCTAAATCTTCTCCACGATCCTTATATTCTTGTGGGTACTTTTCTTTTATCTCAGCAAATGACATTCCATCCCATTTTCCAATGTTAAATTCGGAAAAATTATTTTTAATCGTCAAATTGAATTTTTTATTCGCAATTATAGTTGCTGTTTCATATGCTCTATTGAGAGGACTTGAATAAATGCCACTAAGTGAAATATTAGAAAAATAAGACATAAGTTCCTTTGCTTGATTTCTACCTTTTTCACTCAGAGGAATATTTGTTTTACCCATACAAATTGGATTACCATTTGGCAATTCAGGTTCACAATGCCTAATAAGATAAATTTTACGAAATTCAAACACACCAATCACCTACTTCGTTATTTTTTTAAAAATATAACGTTTTTTATAAAAATAACAATTTCATTCTTTCTTAAATTATACCGTTCTCTTTTACAGCTTATTATAGTCTATTTCTTATTAAACATCAATATAGTTTCCCAGAAATTTCACTTAATAATTGCAATAAAAAACCAACTTATCATTTTTAAAGTATAAGTCGGTTTGCAAATATTTTCTATCAACCACCCGCTAAAAGATGAATCATTTGAACATCATCAAAATCATTTACCACAGTTGTAGCGTAATCTTCTTTTTCAACATGTTCACCATTTATTTTTACTATAATCTTTGGGAAGATATATTTTTTCTCATCCATAATTTTTTGTATAGTCAATCCTGATTCCCAAGGATAATCTTTGCCATTTAGTTTTATGATAATATCACCTCAATTTAAATACGGGCGGCATATACCGCCCATATGTTATTGCAAATCTTTTACTACTTCAATCAACATAGGTAAATCCATACCTAATTCTTTTAAATGTTCAATTGTTGGTACTCCATTAGAGTTCCAGCCTCTTCTTTTATAAACGGCATCTGTTAATTTTTCATATTGTTCTTCTCTGTATTTTCTTACAACTGACATTTTTTCTTCAGTAGTTTTTCCTTCTACTTCATAATTTAAGAATTCTTTTAATTGTCCATCATATCTTTCTTGTCTTGATTCATATTCTTCTTTTGTAACTGGACCCATTGAACGATATGGTATTTTATCATTAGATCTTAAACCTTTACCAAGTCTTATATTAAATATTCTTTGGAAGTTATAAACTCTTTCTGATTCTGTAACAAGTTCTTGTGTATTTAATCTTTTACCTGTAACTCCATAAACAACATCCAAATAATTTTGAACATGTTCTGGAATTTTAGCTGGTTCTGAAGTAAATTTATTATTTGCAGGAGCAATATCATTCCAAGGAAGTTTGCATAAACCATAAAGTCCAAACCAAGTTCTAAACATTGGGAAATAATAAAGAGCTTCCGCTTTATCTTCAAATGTTGGAATTTGATTGTTTACCATATCCATGAATATCAACCATGCTTCATCATGTTGTGGTCCTTTGTTTGTAAGTCCAAATCCACCTTGTTGAGCTAATGATTCTTTTGAACCATATTCAGAATATTCTAATCCCTTTTGTTCCATTCCTATATCAAATAAGAAATCAGAATCTGCACCATATTCTTCCGCAAACAACTTCTTCATTCTATGGATACCTTGGCCAACTATAACTCCAAATCCTTCTCCTCTAGACATTTGATGCAAAAGTTCAACAGAAGCATTAAAATTACCAAAATTAAGTTCTAATCCACCAGTAATTTCTTTATTTATAATACCTCTTGTATAACATTCCATAACAAATGCTGTAGATGTTCCAAAAGATATAGTATCAATTCCATAAGTATCACAGTAGAAGTTTATTTCTAATATAGCTCTTGGGTCAAATATACCACAGTTAGAGCCTACACCAGCAATAGTTTCATATTCTGGTCCATCTACCGTTACATGTTGACCTTTGTAAGGACCTGTTTTAAGTTCAAAGTTATCAGCTGTTTTAGCGCATGCCATAGAACATCCATACCAACAACCATCTTCTTTACCTTGAGTAAGATAATTATTAATTAAAACTTCTGGTCCTATTTTTTTAGCATCTTCATGTCCGCCATATTGATAATTCATAACTGGCAATAAATCATATGCGCTCATAACTTCAACAGAATAACCTGTTCCTACTTTTCTCATCCTGTTTTGATTATCATCAAGATCGTGAACTTCCTTATGCATTTTAATTCCAGCTTTATTTATTATCCCTTGGTCAACAGGATTGTTTAAGTTTCCTTTAACACCGCTAAATTTAACTACTAAAGCTTTTATTTTCTTATCTCTAAATACTGTTCCAATTCCCCCACGGCCTGCTTGTTTAAATCTAGTTACTTTTCGTCTAGGGTCATATAATGAGAAATTTAACAAACCCATTTTAGCATGTTCTGCACCGGTTCCAGCTGTTACAACTGATACATTTCTTTTATCTTCTTCATTATCTGCATACATTTCTGTCAATTGTTCTGCTAATACGTGAGAATCAATTGCTTCAAGAGGTGCTTCTTCTATTCTAACTATACCTTTATTTCCATCAATAAAAACAACAATATCTTTTTCAGCTTTTCCTTGAACTTCTAAAGCATCCCAACCAGCAAATTTTAATAGAGGTCCAAAATATCCTCCAACATTTGAGTCTATTGGAATATCAGTCATAGGAGATATGCTGCACACTAATGATTTACCAGAGCCAGGATATTGTGTTATTCCACAAACAGGTCCTCCAGATATTACTATTTCATTTTTAGGGTCATTCCATTTAGTAGATGGAGTAGTTCCATTCCATAAATACCAAAGCCCAAAACCTTTTCCTCCTACAAATTTTTCCTTCATAATTGGAGTAACCGGTTTAGAGTCAATTTTATTTTCGGAAATGTTTACATATAATGTTCTGTTCGTATAACCTTTGTCAACTTTACCTAGTTCATATTTATATTCCGTTAATAGTTTTCGTCCTTCTTTTAAAACGTTGATATCCATTTTCTCATCTCCTCTTCTATTAGTCAGCATATGCTAATTCTTTTGCTTCTTTTTCTGCAATAAAAATAGCTCCACTAGGGCATTTTTTAGCACATAATCCGCAAGCTATACATTTAAAAGGTTCTATAAATTCATCATGTTGTCTCATTGCATTTTCTGGGCAAAAACCTACACACATAAAACAACCAACACAATCTTTTTTATTAATTCTCACAACACCTAGCTTATCTCTTTTTATTGCTTGGACTGGGCATATATTAATACATTCGCCGCACTGATTACATACATTAATATCTGGCTTGCCATCCTTGCTAATGTGGATACATGACTTTTCTACATCATTTGTTTTAAAATATGTTGTAGAACATATTTCTTCACATAAACCACATTGAATACATTTACTATCATCTTTCGCTAAATATTTCATTAATTTTCCCTCCTTATTGTTTATGAAGAACTATAGTAACCTTATATATCTACTATATTATTAATAATATTATAGATGAATTATTTATAGAATACAATATCATTGCGTAATTAAAGGCCTATCAATATTTACTTTTAGTATTTGTTTTCACATAATTAACGTTTCTATTTATTTAAATAATTCACAATAAAAATTTATTATTTTTTAATATAATATTAATTTTTTTAAGATGCATTTATGTTAAAATAATATAGTAGTGCAATTTAAAAAATATATTTTATATTATGAATCAAAATTTAATTTAAGAAAGTGGGTATTATGGAACTAATACAAAATATAGATTTCAATATCTTAGAATATATTAGAGCAAATATGACTTCCGAATTTTTAGATAAAATAATGCCATTTATAACCATACTGGGCAGTGGAGGTTTCATTTGGATAATTATAGCATTTATTTTTATTGTAAAGAAAAAATTCAGAAAAGATGGATTTTTATTAATTTGTTCATTGCTTTTTTGTTTACTTATAGGAAATTTAACATTAAAACCATTAGTTGCAAGGATAAGACCTTGTGATATAAATACAGCAGTTACTTTGCTGATAGAAAGACCAACTGATTTTTCATTTCCTTCCGGACACACAATGACGTCTTTTGCTTCTACTTTAGTAATATTTAATGCAAATAAAAAAATGGGTTTTGCTGCATTGGTTCTTGCGTCACTGATTGCATTTTCTAGGCTATATTTATATGTGCATTTTCCATCTGATATCATAGCAGGATTAGCAATAGGATTATTAATTAGTATTTCGGTAATTAATTATTACAAATTTAATATTAAAAGGGAAAAAAGTACAAATTAAAAGACACGTTAACGTGTCTTTATGTCGTTTAATAAGTTTTTTAATTTTTCACCTTCAAATAAATACTTTTCATTGCAAAAGTGACAAACTGTTTCTACATTTTCATCTTCTTCAATAATTTTAGTAAGTTCTTGTTCTCCTAACGATATTAGCGCTTGTTCCATTCTGTCATAAGAACAATCACATTTAAATCTCACAGGTATTTTATCTGTTATTTCCAAGTCAAAATCTTTAAAAATTTCTTTTGCTACATCTTCTACATCTTTATCATTGTCAAAATAATCAGATACAGATTTAAGATTGTTCAAAGTGTTTTCTATTAAGTTTAAATCTTCATCTTCTATAAAAGGAAGTGTTTGAACTATGAACCCACCCGATGATTTTATGCTGTAATCTCTATCAACCAGAACTCCTAGTGCTACTGCAGAATTTTGTTGTTCTGACAAGTAATAATACATTGTTATATCTTCTGCTATTTCTCCTGTTACAATGTCTGTACTTCCTATATAAGGTTCTTTCATTCCTATATCCATAATAACAGTAACTTTACCATTTGTACCTACTGCTTTACCAACATCTAATTTACCATTTTCTTTTCTTTCTACATCAACATTTGGATTATCAACATAGCCCTTAATATTTCCTTGATTATCAGCTGTTATGAGTATGTTTCCAATAGGTCCTCCTCCATTTATGCTGACTGTAATCCTATCATCTTCATTTTTCATCATATATCCCATCATAAGACCTGCAGATAAAGTTCTGCCAAGTGCTGCTGATGCAGTAGGTGTTGTATTGTGATGTTTTCTGGCTGTTTCTACTGTGTCGGTAGATTTCACCATGAAAACTCTAAATGTTTTTTTCTTATCCATTGCTCTTATCATGTAATCCATAGTTTAATTCCTTCCTTTTTTAACAGTTTAAATTAAGTTAAATTTTTGTAGAGCAAAAAACTGCTCTTAGTGACGTATCTTTGTAAGATTCATCATTGTAATCATCATATATTTCTATGTTATTAAATCCAGTATCTTTTAAAATATTTACTATTTCATCAGCTGAATGTATGTACTGAGTTTGAATTTCAGTTATTCTATCATATTTTTCTTGAGAATCTTTAATAAAAAAGTTTATTTCCATATTAACAGTTCTTTCATCACTGTCAAACATATTTTCCCACACGTAAAAAACATCACCATCATCATATACATAATTTTCATTGTACATTGTTTCATATTTATATTCTGTGCTAATATCAAAAATAAATTTACTGCCATGACTTAAATGTTCATTTACTTTTTTAAAAAACAAAGTTATTTCATCACTTTTCAAATAATTAATACCATCGCAGCAACATATAGCCGCATCAAATTTATCATCAATTTTAAAATTAGTCATGTTTTGATTTAAAAGTCTTACTCCAGGACTTCTGCCAAGCTTATCATAAGCTCTCATAAGCATGTCCTCAGACAAATCAAAAGCTGTTACTTTATAATTTTTTTCAGCCAAAATGCATGTTATACCACCGGTACCACATGCAGCTTCTAAAATTTTATTAGCATTTTGCCCTAATTTATTAATTAAAAAGGATGTCCATTTTTCATAGTCTATATCATTCATTAGCAAATCATATATTTGTGAGAATTCTTTATAGCTATCGTTTTGCATCTTCTTTCTTACCTTTCTTTTTCTTAGCAGTCATGATACCGCCTATTCTACCTGTTTCCTTAGCAGTGAGACCTCCCCACCCCAAAACTTCAACTTTATCCATTAATCCGAGCTCTTTTGCTATTTCAAGTTTCATCATATCGTTAGGTGTTAATTCTTTTTTCTTTTTTTCAGCCATTGTTATCCTCCATAATATTATATATAAATATTATGTATTCAAACTAAAAAATTATTCCCTTTTTTCTCCCTTTATTACTAATATTGCTTTTATTTCTTTCAAAATCATAAGAATTTTATTTAGTGTATATTGAATGCTGATAATTATTACAAAAAACATAACAATTATAATAACGATTAATGCTGTATAGTCTATTATCAAAATTACACCTCCTGAACAATATCATTAACTTTTTTCGCCTTAAATATTATTGCACTCGTTATGAATTTAAATATTTGATCTATTGCCATACAAAGCCATATAAAAACTATGTCAAATTTTAAAACATATGCAAACAGCAGTGCTAAAGGTACTCTGATAACCCAAATTCCAAAAAACGATATAATCATTGGTGTATTTTTATATCCAGCTGAACGTATTGTTCCATTTAAAACTTTAGATAAATTTTGCGGAATTTGTATAAACCCCATCACTATGAGATATTTAATACCTATAACGTGAATTTCTGCATTATTAGTAAAGAAACTCATAAATGTCTTTGGAAAAATTATTATTAAAAGTGATGAAAACAAGCTGATGATTGATGTAGTTGTAATTAATTGTCTTGTGTATGCCTTTAATAACAAATCGTCACGTCTTCCTATTGCATTAGCTGTCAAGGATGTAGAAGCAACCCCAACACCTACAGCAGGCATCTCAGATAAGATTTCAGCCTGTAGACCTAGCTGATATGCTGCAAAAGTAACTTCACCATAAGAAAGTATTATCTTGCTCATAATTATTGCAGAAAGCTGCCAAAACATGCTCTCAAAGGCTGCTGGTATCCCAATAGAATATACTTGCTTCATTAAGTTAAAATCAATTTTAAACATATCTTTATTATTTGTAAATGTGCTGAATAACCCATGTCTTTTATTGTACAATAGATATAGCCCTAATAATGCTCCGCACATTTGAGAAACTAAAAGTGCAATAGCTGCACCAATTAATGATAATTTTGGAAAACCAAACTTTCCATATATTAATAAATATCCTAATATTACATTTATTATATTTACTACTATAGCAATATACATAGGTGTTTTTGTATTTCCGCAACCTTGAAATACTGCTGTAACCATTGCCATTATCAAAATGAACGGAGAATTTAAAATTACTATTTTTAAATATTGGGATGATGCTAAAAGTGTTTCACTGTTTGCTGTAAAAAATGATAAAATAGATTTTAAATTTAAAAGTACAATAATTATAGATATAATCGAAACAATAACACCAGTTAAAGCTGTTTGTTCAAATGTCTTTTTACATTTGTCCATATTCCCTTCACCACGGCTTTTAGCTACTATAACTGTTGCGCCTATGCCTATACCTTTAAATAAGCACAATAAAACTCCAGTAACTCTAGAACCAATACCTTGAGATGAAATAAGAACCGGTGTCAGCCTTCCTATCATAGCTGAAGACACTAGACCTGCTGATACTTGAAATATATTTTCCAACATAATAGGGATAATAAGGAAATAAATTTCTTTTCTTATTATTTTTTTATCATATAATTTTTCAGTCATTTATTATATTATCCTCTTACTCTATTTTAATTTTTATATTGCTTGTAATTAATAAAGCTTATAACAGAACCTAATATAAATGCAAATGATGCTGCAATGAAAGGTAAAATATTACCTTTCGTATAAACAAAGCCTGCAAACAATGCACCAAAAATCATACCTATCGATCTTATTGAATTAAATACGCCCGAAATTATTCCGCTAGTTTCCATATCTCGATCTTTAGTAACAAGAACCTGTTGAACCGGTAAATAAATTGCATTGAACATAAAAAACACAATATTTCCAGCAAAAAACAACATTGTTTCATGTATAAAAGGTACTGCCATAGATGATATGCCACAAAGTGCCAGGACAATTATAATTGATTTTCTTGCATCAGTTTTATTTACAATATATATATTAATTGTAAAGTTTACAACTAATGATACTATACCAATTATAGCTTTAATTACTCCATTATATGATGAAGGTAGTTTTAAAGCTTCTTTTATGTAATAATTAAAAGCATTATCATATGCTGTTGTTGCGAAACTAGTTAAAAACACTGCAATTAAAAATGTGATAAGCGTAGCAGTCATAATTTTTTTCATATCTATAAAAGCTTTAAAAGGATTAGCTGAAGCAGTGCTATATATGAAATTATTTCTTTCAGAATCCTTGACATTTATATAAGATAAAAAACCTGTTATAAATAAAGCACCTGTTTGTAAAACAAATACTAGGAAAACTGATTTATTGCCTAAAACTCCACCTACAAAGTAACCAAAAGCTGAAAATATTGAGTTTACTGCAGCATAATACGACATGCAACGCCCTCTATTTTCTTGATTAGTTGCATTAACAACATATGCCATTGATGAAACTACAGTTCCTGCTGAAAATAATCCACAAAAAAGCCTTGACAATGTAGTGAAAAAAGTAGTGGTTGACAAACCAAAACACATTTGCGCAATACCATACAAAGGCATTGTAATGGCAAATATTTTAGAATGCCCTATATTATCTCCCATTTTACCCCAAAATGGTGATGATAAAAACATTGCAAATGCCATAGCAGCAAAAGAAACTCCAAACATGTAATCAGGGTATCCCATATTTGTAAACATTGTTGGCGTTATAGGATGGGCAACGTTAGAAAACAAAGCAAACGATGCATAAAATATGTAAAATCTACTCAAAGATACCTTTTTCAAGTTTTCCTCCCCCGGAAATATTTTTAACTAAATATTTATTAAAAATAGCGATTCTCAAGTAGAGAATCGCTAGCACCGCCACATCCGCATTAATCCAACGACTACACAGTTTACAGTATGTTTTAACACACACGGTATATGTTAATATAATATTAGCATAAACATATTAACATTTCAAGTAATTTCCAAATACCTATTAAAAAAATAAAAATGAGATAATTCATTTACAACTTTACGCTTATCACCTACTATATGATACACCCATATCTTGATGCACTGACATGCACGGTTTTTTATTATTTCCGCAAAATCTTCTCCATCGCTTTTCCTTTTGCTAACTCATCAATCAGCTTATCCAAATAGCGAATTTCCTTCATAGTTGGTTCTTCGATGTCTTCCACTCGGACACCGCAGACCACACCTTTTATCAAAACCCGTGAAGGATTCAGCTGGGGAGCTTCCGCAAAGAAGGTCTCAAAGTCTGTCTGTTTTTCCAGTTGCTCTTCTAAATCTTCTTGGGAATATCCTGTCAACCAACATATGATTTCATCGACTTCTGTTTTCGTACGTCCTTTTTTCTCCGCCTTTGTAACATAATGGGGATATACACTTGCGACACTCATTGTATAGATATGATGTTTTGTCATGAAAAATCCTCCTTTATATGGTTTTCTTTATTATAGCACTTCTACTAAAAAATATTGTATTTAATTATTTTTAATTAATATTCCTTCTTGCCTTAAAAACGAGAACCTGACACGAAAAAAAGGTCAGGTTTTGGACACATAGTATAATGCAGCATGTATTGGGTTGCGACCAAACAACTCACTCTGTGCCCGCTTTCAGCGCCTCGCTCATAGATATTTTCGAGAGCTTCCTTCCGCACAGCCGCTTGGTTATCTCGTACACCACAAAAATCAACATGAAGCTTATAAGGACATACAGCGGGTTCACAATCATGGGTATCACCATATTGATCATCTCCGCGACGTAACCGTACAGGTTGTTCCCGAAGGCCAGCATTAACGGCAGCCC
>Ga0209639_1003277_pt1 | contig 11064 bp, 5 predicted proteins | sample EPASupsiteHSE605_FD_187268 | JGI IMG/M metagenome (GOLD analysis project Ga0209639, IMG submission 187268) | Bioremediated contaminated groundwater from EPA Superfund site, New Mexico - Sample HSE6-05 (SPAdes) (version 2) | ecosystem: Environmental > Aquatic > Deep subsurface > Groundwater >...
GGATCATCCGGAAATTCATTTTATTCCGAATACAAACCGTCCGGAAATTCGAGTTATCCGGAAATTCATTACTTATTCGGGAATATGTCAGTTATTCGGAAATAACTAATTATTCCCGAATTCCTCTATTGTTGTGAACAAATTTTGCAAAAGAGCTACATTTTTGGAGTTTCCGATTTTCAGTGCGAATACTGAAATTGTTCTTTGGATAAAATGATGATAAGATATTTTCACCCACTCTCAGCTAAAAATCGATTGTTTTTGGGAATTCTCAACAATACAGCCAATTGTTCAATTATTATTTTAAAAATAATGTGCTCAATTTAACTGTGAAAACTGACTTTTTGAAAGCAATAAATCCTCAAAAATTTTTGAATTAATGCAAAGAAATTTTTATATAATGATCCGTTTTCTTAAAAAAGTAAATGGAGAATTGTATGAGGCAAAAAGGAATCGGACCCTATATATTTCATGATCAAATTGGAAAAGGTGCTTTTAGTGATGTTTTTCTAGTTTTCAACGAAGAGAAATTGGAGTATTTTGCTTGCAAGACAGTAAGTAAGGCAAAATTAAATACACCAAAGATTATTTCGAAATTTGAAACGGAAGTTCGTGTTTTACAGCAAATCAGCCATCCAAATATTGTGAATTTGGTTGATGTTTTAAGAGATGATTTCAATTATTATGTGATTATGGAGTTTTGTTCTGGAGGAGATCTATTATCACTGATAACTAGCAAAAAGAAAATTAGTGAACACGAAACAAAAAGATATATGTACCAAATCATGGTGGGATTACAATATTTGCATGGAATTTCCATTACCCATCGTGATTTAAAGCCTGATAATATATTTTTGGATAAGAATGGAGCCATAAAAATTGGAGATTTTGGGTTTTCACGATATATTCCTCAAGATAATTTAGCTACCACAATATGTGGATCACCCTGCTATTCGGCTCCAGAGTGTTTTTCTGGAAACCCATATAATCCGTACAAAAGTGATATTTGGAGCTGTGGTATCATAATGTATGCGATGCTCACAGGTCATCTACCTTGGAAGTCCTCAAATCGCAAAGATTTGTACAAAGAAATGCGATTTCCTATATTTTCTATTCCAATTAGTTTATCAACAGGGTGTTCAGAGTTTTTATTGTCATTATTAAAGTTAAATCCTTCTGATAGACCATCTGTTGATGTCGTTTTGAGGCATTACTGGTTTAATGACTCACCTAAATCAATGAATAGACTGAATGGAACCAAATGCTCAGTTAGTTTGAGGCAAATTGATGTGTTTTTTGGTTTGGACAAATTAGAGAATGATTTAGAGGCCCAGCCTCTTCGAAGAACCAATTCTTCAATTGATGTTGATATGTTTTCAACAGAAAAGAAGATTAAGTGCCATGGAAACGCCCTGATCATAGAACCGTCGACTCCACCAAAACCAAAACCATTTCAATCATGGAAAAAGAGGATCCTAGTGAAAAAAATAGTTACTCCTGTTAGAAAATAAATTGCGTTTATACAAATATATTACTCATCAAACTCAGTCCGAACGGATCCTTCTACCACCTGTTTCTCTTGACTTAAAAGAGATGGCGATGGAATAGGATTCAGCATTTCGGTTGTGTCTGGCTCTTTTTCCGATCTAATAATCGGAAGCGGATCAGACGATGGGCCACCAGGGCGTTGGTACGAAAAAACCGTTAAACTAGCTCCAGAAAAAGGCTTCGACTCAACCATTGTCGGAATCGAAGCGCATAGTTTCCTAAAAATACGAGGCTTTCTCTCCATTCGCATTAACTGAAAATCTCTGATTCTTGCGGTCTCCCTGGCTGTCTGAGGGTCTATAATTCCAGCAATTTTCTCGTTGAACACTTCTTTATCGCTGGTTATGCTCTTCCACTTGTTTATAGAGTTGGAATCCTTATTTGAATTCACAACAACTATAACATCCTTTTCCTTTATTCCGTAATACTTGAAGGAAATAGAATCTGTTAGTACAATCCCGTTGTGAATTAACGTGGCGCCTTTAAAAGGTATTATCGGTTTTAAATCGGAAACAGTCGCTGTTTCAACAACATTCGCTTTTAAAATACGCTTTCCGGGAAAATATATGTTAACTAAGACCTTCGGAGGGTCCGTGGATCGTCCTTTGTAAATCGCCTGGTTCATTAATAAACGCTATAAACAGAATGGTCGCAAAATCAATTGTTTTATTCAAATTTGACAGTTTGTGATGATCAGACAGATTTTGAATGATGACGAAAGGATTGAATGAGAGATGGAACGATGGTTTACATAACCTAACCGATAGGGGCAAATTTACCATTTTTAACGATTGTAAATGTTTTATCCCTTCACACGGGAGTTTCTTTCTGATTTTTATGAGGAGGCGATTGAGCCATATCCTAATGGGCACCACATATTCCCGAAAGGTTTTTGCGGGGGGGATTACAAGCTTGTTAATCTTTTTGTGAGAGCGGAGGGGTTACCCGACGTTGGTTTTTTGACAAAAACTGATCCCATGTGTGTTTTGTATGTTGGTGATGAGTGTGAAAATGAGTATGCCCGCACAGAAGTATGTTGGAACTATTTAAATCCATGGTGGGTTCGCCCATTTACATTATTTGTTGATCCTGCCAATCCTTTGCTTCTTAATTTTGAGATATATGATGTGAATTCCAATTCTTCGGTTTTAAAGGCTCAAAAGTTTCTTGGTTCTGCTCAAATTGATTTTTACAACATTATTAATGAACCCACAAAAAGGGTTAGAATTGAAATCGACAATGGGAAAGAGAATGATGGTTTAATTGGGTATTTAATTATTGCAGCTTTTGATTATAGTCCTTCAGTTATTGGTGGCAATTACTTCAGATTTGGATTGGAAGACTTTGTGAGCAATTCAAGGACTTTCTTAAAGGCAAATCCATTTTTTGTTATTGAAAGGCTTCATAAGCCATCGATGGAATATGTTCCTGTGTACAAGTCATGTGTTCACAAAAAATGTGCAGAATGTGAATGGAACAATATATTTCTAATGAACCAGTTTATTTATCATAATGAAATAGATTCTGATTTGAGAATTTGCCTATATGATTTTTTTGAAAGAGATACTGATTGTTTGGTTGGGAGTTTTAAAACCAATATTGTTGAATTGAAAGTGAATGGGAATATGAGATTTTCAATCCTTGATAAGAATGGAAGATCTATTGGTTTTTTTTCTGTTGCATTTATCAAAGAAGATAAAGAAATGGTACTTAATGACTTCAGATTTCGTGGAATTGGGTTTTCTACTGTTTTTGGAATTGATTTTTCCAATACACCATATAATAATATTGGAACAACAAATCATTATATTCATTTTGATCAAGGCATTTTTTCATATTCAAATGCGATCAATGATGTTTATGATGCTTTAAGATTGTTGATAAATGGAAAAAGAATAAAATCTATTGGATTTAATGAAACTGCATTCTTAATAGGTGAAGAAACTAATATGAGTATCAAAAAGTTATTGAATGAATATAATACTTTTAAATGTGGGAATGTATTTGCAAATAGAGCAAAATTATCAGAAGCTTTTCAAATGATGACATGTGATTCAAAACAAATGTGGATAGATCATAAATCTTTATCTATCTTGATTTTCTTAACAAATGGAATTATATCTGATATCCAAAAGTTTATTGACCTATTGGTTGATTCAGAGGATTCTCCAATAATCACCATAGTTGTTTTTATGGGAATTGAAAGGAAAGATCTCTCCAGTTATTTCCGATTAAATGGAGGCAAACTGACCCATTCTAATGGTTATACCGCGAAAAGAGAATTAATAGGTCTTGTTACATATAAAGAAGAAATGAGTTTCACAACAAGTGACTTGAGGAATAGACTAGAACCAATTGTATCAAGACTCTCATTAGCATATATTGAATATTGTAAATAGTGTTGTTTAATGTCTTTTTCTCCATCTATTGAGCTGATAAATAGATTGTTGGGCGAAATAAAAGCTTTTTCAAATAAAAGGCTAGGTTTTGTTGAGGATGAAATGCGATTTGCTCGCGAATTCCAGCCGTTATTCATAATTAAAGATCAAAATGGACTGTTTGCGAAGTATACCAAAATGATTAATGATATAAGTGATAGAAATGTGTTTGTTCATTTTATTGCGGTAATTTTAAATGATTTATCTTCAAAAAAAGTTTTGAATTTAGGTGATCAAATAGAATTATCCATGGCTCTTATGTTTTTCTGTGGTTTTATTAACAAACCAAGTGATGCTAATACATGTATGATGATATCAAAGTTATGCACGAACAAATTATTAATGAATACCGAGGTTCAAGGTAGTTTTTTGATGTTCTCCCTTGATAGCTTTGTAGCTCAATGTTGTAGAGATGGATGTAACATTATCCCATTCTTGATTGATGATTTTCCAATAATAGCAAAATCTGATGGTGTTCATAGATTTATATCTTTGGTTAAGGCCTCATTAGCAAATGAGACTTCCATTGTTTCATTCCTAAATTCATTCAAGAAAATCTTGATTAAAAGCAATGAAGAGATACATCTCATATTAATCCCATTATTATTGGATGTAGTATTAATGGTTATTATAATGTACCCTGATAATTTATTGAAATCATCAAAAAATCCCATTTTGAATGATATGTATGATAATTATTCGTATTTATTGAGCAAAAATGATCAAAAATCATCGTATATCACCCCTATTGCAGCATTTTTTTTGTTCTTATCAAATTATCAGGGGTTGAAATCAATGAAAGATAGAATTGAATCAACATCATCGTTTTTTCAAAAAATATTCCCCCTTAATGGCACCTTGGTTTCGTTTTTATCATGCTTTGTCATGGCCAGTTGCTTTTCTTCTTTTGATGAGCATTGTTCTGCTCTATATGATGGACTTTTATTAGAAATTAAGCAAGCAGTTTTAATTTTTGATATTGAAAAATTATGTGCAGATAATTTATTTATTCACTATTTTTATTCTTTTAAGTCTCTTTGTTTGGAGAAGAATATAGTTCATAAATTGAATTTATCTGAGTTTGATGTCGAACAATCAATTTTAATGGTCAAATATGTCGAAACTCTGACAACAAGGGCTGTTTTCTTTAGACTTGTAGACAAAGGAAATTTTTTATTCATAGGAGATTTGATAATATATATGCTCACCCAGATTAATAATATTGTCATAAAACCATCTGAGAATTATCATGTTCCAGCTTTGAACAATTCTTTCTATAGCTTTTTTTCAATGGTATTTAGATGGAAATCGAATATAGCAGATTATTATTCCAAATTTTTCAGATCAGCTGATGATATTAACCATTCCATAATTTTAACAATCCAATGCCTAAACAATAAATGTATTCCACTTCCAATTCCTTATGTTCTCTTTATTTGTGAATATATGGAATCCAGCCAATTTTGGAAGTTTTCCCAATCGGTCACTTGTATAGATGAAGTTAATCGTTTTCATTTATCTATCATTCAAGCTTTATATCAAGTATTGTCACAAACAAAGTTTTCTCTTTTTCAATCCCCAGAGATCTTTATTACCTACTTGAATTCTTTAATTTCTTCAATAATTAGTTACATTAATTTTTCTTCTGTAATGGATTCAAAACATTTTAATGTTTTTCATCAAATTTGTTTTGATTCAGTGATACTATTTCAAGCTTTATACACAGATTATCCCAATTCTTTATTAATTGCTACAAGCAAATACATTCAAGAGTTATCTGTTTTACTTTCAAGGCCAATTCCAAAAGACCTGTCAGCAAATACTTTGAAAGATTTATATAATATTTCTTTTTCTGCAATATCTTACCAGTCATCAGGTATTTTTTATACTCTTCAGTTTTTATATAATCATGAGAATCAATTCATTATATTTTTAAATGATTTCTTTTCCCAGTTATGTGAAAAAATTCCCATAAATGAAAAAATTGTTAATGTATTTTCCAAACTAAACATTGAATGTGGGTTTCTGGTATTGAAGCATGCTCTAAGTCAGATTAAGTACTCCATTAATAAACAAAGATATTCGAATATTCAATTGATATCCAACCTAATTAGGATTATTTATTCTATTCTTATTGGTTTCAAAAATAATAATGCTATTGGATTATACATAATGAATGAAGATTTATCAACCATACTTTATTTTCTAAATTTTTATACTGTTGATAGTCATAATACCGATTTGTTGGCCACAATTTCCGATATTTATGATCTCTTTAATGATTTAAAAATGATTAATCATTGTTTTGCTTCAGAATCCCTATTTATTTCTTTAGAACAATGTTTGACTTTTATATCTGAGAATTTGTCAGATTTGCCTTCAATTCAAAACTTTTTGCAACTAGTGAGGGTGTTTAGTTTCTCAACCAAACTTGAAAAATCCAATCGAAATATTGAAGCTTCAAAACATTTTGCTTATCAAAGAAGATTTTTTTACTCAATATTTTTTATGTTATGGAATTGTTACCGTATTCTTGAATCTTACTCCTTCTTATGTGATATTATTCATGAAATTATAATTGTTTTATTAAAGAACAATTTTGCTATATGCGTTGATGCTTTGTTTGAAATTATTGAATTCCCAAATATTAAACGTTCAAACCCATTTATTTCTGCTTTTCTTAATGTAATCAATGATAAAAGCTTGGAAAAAATAACTATTAACCAAAAATTTGGCAATTTCGTAATTAAAACACCATTCTTTGAGCTTAGTACTGAGCAAATATTTATAAATGGACCAAAAACACCTTATTCATATTATTACCTTATAGAATTGTTCTTTTCCCTAGGCTATCATAGAAACCTTCTTGATAGAGTTATTGAATGTTCGAATGATTCTAAATCATCATTTATAAGGGCTTACGTTAAGTTTTTTGTCCAAAATATTGACATAAAATTGCTTTATCAAGCATATAAGCAAAATGATATTCCTCTTTTTTCTAGTTGCTTGGAATTTAATTCCGATTTTATTTATTTAACAAATATTGTGAAAAACGGGAAGGAAAGTCATATATCAGTTATTGAGCTTTTTTTAGGCGATCTCCTTTACTTTCCATCTTTTTTTGAAATTCCTGAAATGGGAAATATGAATCTTGCAGATCTTTTTTTATCAAGAATAACTATTAATCCAGTATTTATTAATCAAATTAACGAAAGTTTCAACAAGGTGGGCCAATCAGAAATGGGTATTCAAACAGAACCGAATATTTCATATCCAAAACTATTGGAACTTTTTTGTAATCCGATTGCTCCTATTGATTGCGTGGATGTGTTTAAAATTGATGATTTGGATTGTCATATTTTAAATGAGATGATTAAAGTCAGTTTAATGTACAAATATGAACCATTAACAAATGCATGGGTTATTAAATGTTCATCATTTGCGTCTCATTTTATTCCTTATATAGGAAAATACTTTGGGCTCCATATTTCAAAAGAATCAACTGATGTTTTTTTGATTTTTGACCTAACGAGTTCGAATATCACATATTCTGAGAATCTGGTTGAAACTATTGCAGCTATATGGGGTGAGTATTCAAATCAGATATCTAAGGTTTTTTTCATTAATATTACGTTTCAAATTTCCAAATACATTAAATTGATCCCAAAGAATGTGTTTTCCAAAATTTTCTTTTTCTCTTCACTTGATCAAGTTACCAGTTATTTCCCTAAGATTATGCTTTCTTATCAAGCAATAAATCTTCTTTCAAAAACTGATATGAGAATGAGTATTATCTTTGATAGACTACCATCAGTTGTTGTATTTCATAAATGGGATTTTTCTATAATGAATGAAATGGAAATCAATGGTAATATATTTGCAAGGTCACTTACAATTCCTTATTCAAAAATGGGAGAAATTGGAGTTGTAAAAGATTACATTATTAAAATTTCCAATAGTGAAGGCCACAAACTTTTGGACTTTGAATCACAATATGCCCAAGAAATTGCATCCATACTTAAAAAAAAAGTTAGTTTTGTTTTATCAATGAAAACAAACATGAAATTTATATCTAAATCTGATATTGATAGGGTAGAAAAAATCATCGAGAAATCACTATACTACTATATTGAAAAAGGAAAAAACCTTTCATCTATAGGACTTTGTATTTTTGAAAAAGTTTTAATTGGACAATATTCCAGTTTTTTACTCCAATCCGAATCTTCATTATCAATATGTATTAACTTTAAGTGCCTATTGAAGTCTACATATTTTTTTGATGTGTATTATTCGGTGTTTAATTATTGTATCAAGAATAATGCATTTATTAAGTTTAAAGATTTTTTAATTAAAGGTTTCATGTGTTTGGATGACTTTCAATTGACTAAACTAATGAAAATGGTTATTCAGGCACAAAATAGATCTTCTGAAACCGATTTTCAAGTACAATCTTTGTTATCATTTATTGAGAATAAGGAATTCTTTTCTCGAATGATCCGAGTCTATTTCCAAGCTGAAATATTCCCCCCGTCTTTCAGATTTATTGCTTCGAAATCTCTTGATTGTTTTATGAATGAGTTATTGAAATATCAGCCAAGCAATAATGAATATGCAAGCATTTTGAATATATTGCCCTATGTAACATTTGATATATTCCTACTCGATCAAAATTATGGGATTTTCTCAATGAAATATGGTCTTCACAGATTATATAATGGAAAGGATAAAGAAATTGGCCTAAGTTACCAAGTACTAATATCCGTTATCCGATGGTTTTGCTTGAATTCTTCAACTGATGATAGACTTTTATCTGTTATTCAAAGCATTGATCATGTGAAAAGCATATCCAACATTTCTCATGTTTTTGATATATGCCAAAAAATTGCCTCAATTCATGATTGTCAAAATCAATTTATTTGTTCTTTTTGTGATATTGACTGTGGTTTATGCATTTATCTGTCTTGTTTATCAGGTTCTGTTAGCAAAAAAGCCTCATTATATAGATTTTTAAGCTTGATGAAAAAAACAACGATCTTTGAGAATGATTTACTGCTCTCTTTGTTGTCTCATTTATCTAAAGAATTGAGCGAGTTTTTGAGAGAATTTTTCAATATAGGCCTATTTCATCTTACATATAAAAATCCAATTATTCAGCAGCTTTCTCTTGAGCTCATGATTCATTGTGTGTCTTTTGATTTTCATATTCTCAACAACACCGTTTCTGTTAGCTATTTAATTGAACTTTTAGAAGAAATTCTTGAAAATAGGTTCATTATTTCTCAAAGTCTCTGCTTCTTAAAAATATGCCTTGAGAAACAAGTATTATCCAATGATAATTTGAATCTGCTTTATATACCATATTTTTGCTATTCAAGTAATTTAGAGATTATTAGATCTATTGATATGAACCACCAAGCAGCATTTTATATGCTTCGCATATATTTTAATGGGAAGCCACCTCTAAAATGCTCACTAAGGATATTAGACTGCTTGAATCAGTATTATCAAGAAAACAAATCGATAGCTCAAATATCCAAAGCTATGATTTTGAAAAATGTTCCACAATTATTAGAAACAGAACCAAATTCCAAAATTTGTTCCAAACTTGCACATTTACTATTGATTGTTGAGGGAACAAAAGCTGTAGATTACCAACATATGAATGAAAAACAATTGAGTATTAATATTGATACGATTTATAATACAATTATGTTTAAACTTGAGAATGAGAAGGTCTCTCTCTAAAGCTTTCAAAAAACCAGGAACATTTTTCAACGCTGTCAAGAATGTAGTCACAAAAAGGAATTTCAATAATAATATATTCAGAGTATACATCATCCACATCTCTGATGAGAGAAGCTTGCCTTACTAAAGTTTGCCTGCAATATGCACAATCATTGTTTCCGATGATTTTGTTAAGAATTATGAATCTTGAATTGATATTCTTCTCATTCAGGTATTGGAGAAGACATTCGGTTTCCTTTAATGCTGCATATCTTAACGTTGAAACGCAAATAAAAGTTGTTTGATATTTTAGCCTTTTTTCTGTTGCCAGCATCATCATTTTGAGCTCTCTATACTTAATAGGAGAAAAATCTTCAAATAAACTTGAAAGCCCCATTTTTGGCTCTTGGACTTTTGAAAAGTCTCTGATCATACTTAATAGGCCTTTTATTTCACTGGTAGATGATGTATCGAAAATAACCATATCATATTCATCGCTGAGAGCGTTAACAAAAAGGCAGTCAAGATGATTATCAATGATACTTAAATATGAGGGTGTTTTATCGGTAATAAAGGGAAATTCCATTGCACTTAGGGTTTTAAACCCTTTTACATACAAAGGGTGATCTTTGAAACTCTGTTGGAAAAAATCACTCAAACACATTGTTGGATTCAAACTTACAAGCAAAACATTTTTTTTAAATCGAGAAAAATATATTGATAGAGTGATTGAGATCGAAGTTTTCCCAACCCCACTTCCTCCTCCAACAAAAATCCATTTAAATGTTTGGTTTTTTAGATACTCCATATTAATATGGATCAACACATGATGCAGAACCCTCTTTTTACTAATCTAATTCTTAGTTTTTATAGATGCCAGAAGTTGTTTTTCAGTTTCAGGATAAGATAAAACATGTTGAAAAGAGTGTTTTATCCTGTTTAAAGAGATATCTAGATGATCATTCAGGTAAAGATCGGATTATTTTGAGTGAGACATGTGATTTTGATGTTTTTTGTCATTTCATTGATTTTCTTGTGTCAGGATGTATTCCTAGTGATAGAAATGATCAGATTGGAGTAATTAACTTGTTGAGAGAATGGGAATCACATTTTGGAATTCTTGATAGTTTTCGTTTTCGTCTTTGTTGTCAAGAGAAAGATGGAATTGTTGTTTATAATGGAGACAATTATGAAGTGAATATTGGATGTTTGTTGTTTCATAGTGATATTTTTCGAGAATTCTACAAGAATAGTTGTGGAATGGTTTTTAACTTTGATTCATCATATTCTAGAGAATCATTTGAAGTGTTTCTAGATCTGATTCATAATCGAATCAGTTATCCAAGTGTTGAAA
>Ga0209639_1003278_pt1 | contig 11064 bp, 13 predicted proteins | sample EPASupsiteHSE605_FD_187268 | JGI IMG/M metagenome (GOLD analysis project Ga0209639, IMG submission 187268) | Bioremediated contaminated groundwater from EPA Superfund site, New Mexico - Sample HSE6-05 (SPAdes) (version 2) | ecosystem: Environmental > Aquatic > Deep subsurface > Groundwater >...
ACAAAAAAGTATTTTGTCCTACGATTCCATCAGAATTTAATCCGAAATAGGTCTGAAACATCTTGACTGCCGCCTGAGTTTTAGGGCCAAAAATACCATCAACGACTAAATCAGGTCCGGTAATTGAAGCAGGTAGAAAATTGAGCAGGGATTGAAGTACCTTAACATCGTCACCTGTGCTTCCTACCTTTAAAATACGACTTCCAAAATTATTAGCCACGAATTAGCCTCCTTTCATGAATTTCACTATATCTTATGAAATTTGGCTATGATTAGTTACCAGTTCAACAATATCTTCGCAGGCGGAAAAAGCGAATATAACTAAAGTTTAATCAGGCTAAAGGACAAAAAAAAGGGGAGGTTACCCTCAGACCGTCAAAAAAGCTCAATAGCTGCGTTATTAACTAAAGTCCGTTCAATCAACGTACCTTATGTACGCCTCAATCACGGACTTTCATTAATGCCTTGCTCTTGAACTTTTTTGCTCGGTCTGCCTTTATTGACATTCTGAAGGGGAGGTTACCCTCCCATTATTTTTTTATTATCGAAGTTCAGTAGGAACAAATGCATCAATCAGGCCAATTACAAATGCGGCGAGAAGAGCACCGATAATAGAAACACTTAGGTAAGCGGGAATAGCATACTGGGCTAGATAGATAACTATGGCAGCAATAACGAACCCTACAAAACCACGGCTACGCGGTGAGATTCTATCGCCCAATACTTTTTCTATTAACCATCCCATTATAGCAATAACCGCGGCTGCAACCAGTGCGCCAAAGAAGCCTGAAACACGAATGCCTGGAACAAGCCAACCAACTAATAGTAAAACTATGGCTGAAACAATAAAACGTACGATAGCACCAATCATTCTAAAAACCTCCTTTTATAATATAAACATTTAATCTAATCATAGATTCCCACAAATTATCGGCAATTATTCTTAAACCCCCTTTATTCCTTTTTAGTTTTAGTGTTAATTTTTATCTTGCACCGGAATTCTTCGCAGCTCTGCTTTACCTTGCAAATAATCTATTAGTTCATAAAGTGGTGAGAACCATAGTAAAGCTGTAGCAAATTCAACAGTTCCTAAAACACCGCTGATAGTAGCCGGCCATCCAGTAATCATCTCAGTACCTGAAAGGAAGAAAAAACAAAAAGCAAAAATATAACGGGCTATAACTCCATCTTTAGTAAGCAATATAAATCACTCTTTCTGTTTTATTTAAATAAATAATTAGATTATGCTTATAATCCTAGTATTATAATGCTGCCAAATAATAATGTATAAAATTGACTGTTAACATATGGGAGCATCATTAAAGAGATGTTATGGGAGTTTGCATCAGCAGGGTTTTATTACCAACAGTAACTGCATAAAGTTATTTGCATAGAATAATGTAAGTCTGGACTAAAAGTTAGAGGGAGGATTAATTAAAAGATAAAGGAGTGCAGTCTAGTTTGTTTAAACGAATCGCGGAAAGATTTGAATGGCGTTTATTTTTATCAACGTTAGGAGTGGTATTTCTATCTGAAATGGGAGATAAAACCCAGATAAGTACTATGCTTATGGCAGGATCGAAACCCTTATATGTTTTCTGGGTAGCTTTGGGATCTATTACAGCTTTAATATGTACATCTTTTTTTGAAGTAATTATCGGATCACATATTATTGCGCGGTTTTTTAAAGCTGATACGGTTAATATATTATCTGCTTTTACTTTTTCCATTTTAGGAATTTTATTAATATTTGGGGTTATTGGTGATATCAAAATATAAGAGGTGCACATATGAGTATTAAACTATTAACTTGGTTCACTACGTACATTATTATAATTTTATGTGAACTTGGAGATAAGACTCAGGTAGCGGTGTTATTGTTTACAAGTAACAACCCCCGCAAAAAATGGACCATATTTATTGCCAGCTCATTGGCACTGGTATTATGTGTGATTATTGAAGTCACTATAGGGCTTACCCTGGCACGTTATATAGGCCCGAATATAATAAATAAATTTGCCGGATGTATATTTTTGCTGCTTGGCTTAATAATGTTCTTTAAATATCTAAATATAGCAGAAAAAATAATCAGGATTCTAAACGAAAACAACATCATAAGAGTGAAAGAGCCTGCCAAGAGTGTTGAGGCCGAAATATGAATAGTGAGGAGAAAAAGTTCTATACTGTCAGAGGATATGAGCTTTTAAAAAAACACCAAAGTAACCTTACCCCTAGTATGGAAGATTATCTAGAAATGGCATGCCGCCTTTCCAAAGGCAAAAACTATACAAGAATAGGCGATTTAGCAGCCGCATTGAATGTTCAGCCTCCGTCAGTTACAAACATGATCAAGAAACTTGCGGATTTGTATCTAGTCAATTATGAAAAATATGGAATTGTAACAGTTACGGATAAGGGGCGTGAACTAGGCGATTACCTTTTGGAGAGACACGAAATAATCGAAAAATTTCTAGCGCTTATTAGCGATGAGAATATTCTTCAAGAGACTGAGAAACTAGAACATAATTTAGGCCCTAAAACAGTTAAGGGCCTTAGTCTTCTCGTTTATTTATTTGAGAATAATGAAGACTTTAAAACAGCATTACGAAAAGTCAAAGAAAGTGATCATAGTTAGTTTTAACAATAAATTATTGACTTTGTCCCTGGCCTGAACTTGAAGACTGATTCTGATTTGAGGACTGACTTTGGTTTGTGCCCTGGCTAGAGGACTGGCTGGAACTCTTTGACTCTAAACTTTTAAGGTTATTCATGGCAATCTCGCCTTTGATAATAACGGATTCCATTTGTTTGCTTTGAATAGCTTTTTCCAAATCTAATACTGCAAACTGGGTGCGACTAAGTGCTTTAGGATCGGCATCTTTAGCTTGTGCGCTTAGATAAACCCAATGCTCCTTAATTTTGGGTAAATGTTCTTCAGCCGTTGGCCAGTTCTTTTGGCTAGCTTCATAAACGGCGGCCATAATTTCGTATTTTACTTGATAGAGTTCTGCAGGAACAGAATTAGTGAAAATTTGAGCCATATCCGCATAATTTTTGTAAACCATAAGAGCAGCAGAAAGACTTTCCTTAGGCTTTTGTTTACTTATTTCCTGGGTCAGCTGTTCAAGAGCCTTTTCGAACTGATTTCGCGCATCAATACTCATACCTGCCTGAACGGCTTCCGGCATTAAACTATTCCAACTGGTATGAATATTTTTCAAACTGGTAAATTCCTTCTGCCAATCTGCAGCCTGCGCTTGAGATTGGGACTGACCTCCCTGAGACTGACCTCCCTGAGACTGACCTCCCTGAGACTGACCTCCCTGAGATTGACCGCTTTGAGACTGACCCCCTTGGGACTGAGCTCCCTGAGATTGCCCACCCTGGGATGTTTGCCCCTTAGATTCAGCCTGGGGGTTTAATTGAATATTTTGCTGCATAAGTGGCATCGTCTTCATTTTTACCTTCTTATCAAGTTCAGAGATCAGTTTATCCAGATCGGTGGAGATAGTTTTCAATTCAGTGGGTGCTTTGGGTTTTTGTCCAGTGGTATCGGGCTTTTTCTCAGCCGAGCCTTTGGAGCAGCCAGTTATAGAAATCATAATGATTACTAAAATAAGGACGATTATATTTCGGAATTTTTTCAACATTAATCACCTCAAATTTTTTTATATACATAACAGAATATTGGAACATCTTGTGATTTATCTTGTCCAGAACTTCAAGTAATAATGCTAACCAAAATCGGAAATCAATGAATTGGTAAATTATTTAGTGTGGTTAGCTTGGATTTCTGGTTGAACCAAAAATGAATCGAGGGAATTTGTGGAAACAAAATGACTCAATCTGGGTTGAAGGACTATAAATCTTACATTAACAATAAAATGTTATTTGCTGTTGAAACGAAAAAGGTTCGAAATTAGCTGTTGAACCTAAAATGGTTCGGGTGATTCGGAAACAATTCTCGGAAGTGTGGAAAATAAGGCTTTTTTATCATGCCTGAACCAAAAATAGGAACAGATTATGATACCTATCTATATTTAAAGAATATCTCTGACCGGGGATAAAAAATATTTTGGCAGATATAATGGGGTTTAGAGGCTGTTTGCTAAAGAAGTTTTTAAAAGTTGGCACGCTTATTGCTACATAAAGGGGTAATGGGACTGACGGATAAGAATTATAAAAATTTACCAACCTGAATGCAAGTATAAAAAGGGGAGGAAGAATTGTGGATTTTAAATTAAGTGAAGAATATGAAATGATAAGACAATCAGTACGGGACTTTGCAGAAGGGGTATTGGCCCCCGGAGTAGTCGACAGGGACGAGAATGAGTATTTTGATCGGACTTTGTTTGACAGAATGGGTGAGTTAGGACTTACAGGTATACCCTTCGAGGAGAAATACGGCGGAGCAGGAATGGACTTCCTTGCCTATGCTATTGCTGTAGAAGAACTGGGAAGAGTTGATGCATCAGCTGCGGATACCCTATCATCTCATCTAAGCCTTGGTGCCTGGCCGATTTACGCTTTTGGAACCGAAGAACAGAAAATGAAGTATCTGGTGCCATTAGCCGAAGGAACTAAATTAGGCGCCTTTGGACTTACGGAAGCAGGCGCAGGTTCAGATGCAGTAGCCATGACCTGTAAGGCAGATTTGCATGGAGACAGCTATGTTCTAAACGGAAGAAAAATATTTATTACCAACGCAGGTGCAGCTGACACCTATGTAGTATTTGCTCGCACTGGTCCCAAAGAACTGAGAAGTAAGGCATTTAGCGCATTTATTGTGGAAAAGGGCACCCCGGGTTTTGAATTTGGCAAATACGAGAAGAAAATGGGTCTGAGGGGAACTCAAAACTGTGATCTCATTTTCGAAGATTGCCGTGTACCAAAAGAGAACCTGTTAGGCAAAGAAGGGGAAGGCTTCAAAATCTCAATGCAGACGCTGGATGGCGGAAGGATTGGAATTGCTGCCCAATCAGTAGGTATCGCACAGGGTGCATTTGAAATTGCTCGAGACTATGCGAAACAGAGAATACAATTCGGCAAACCCATTTCTGCCTTACAGGCAATCCAGTTTAAGCTGGCTGACATGGCGGTTGAGATTAAAGCTTCCAGGCTTTTAACTTATGATACAGCTTGGAGAAAGAGTCAGCATCTGGATTACGGAACTGATGCAGCGATAGCAAAACTTAAAGCATCGGAAACAGCTAATAAAGTAGCCAACCAGGCGGTTCAGATCCATGGAGGTTATGGATATACACGCGATTTCCCTGTAGAGAGAATTATGAGGGATGCAAAGATCACTGAACTGTATGAGGGTACAAGCGAAATCCAGAGGGTTGTAATCAGTAATAATATCCTCAGATAGAGATGGCGGATGTGATATTGTTATGGGGCAGCTAATCTATGGATATGGAGATAAAATCCGGGTGTGGAAATGAGTTCATTCTAAAATAAACTAAATTCATGACATGCAGTAATTATTATAATATAGTAGTTGTTTGTTATTCGCTATCATATACTAGAGTTTATACAAGCATGAATTTAGTTTAAATATAAAGCCTGGTTCGGTTAATTTCGAACCAGGTTTTTTTACTGAGATAAATCTGGATTGCCAGCTGATATATTATGTCTCTTGTTTCGGGTTGGCAACTGAGGTTTGAATTTGAATCTATAATCAACCATAATAAAAGAATTAATGGTAAAAAACGAAAGAAAATAAAAAGTGGCTTGATTTAGTTAACGGGAGGGGCAGGGGAAATTGCATTTTTTAAAGAGCCGGAACTCTACATTGTCTAGTGTAGGTCTGGCTAACCTTTTTGTTGTCTATATAGTTTGGAGCAGCACGTATCTGGTTATCCGTGTTGGTATGGAAGAGGGCAGCGGCCTTTCGCCTCTGGCTATGGGCACTATCAGACTGTTACTGGCTGGGGCTATCCTGTTGGGATATGGAGTTTTTAGACGCCATAGAATTCGAATTACGGTTCATGAATTTTCTATTCTAGTGGTTACCAGTGTTTTATTATGGGTAATCTGCAACGGCCTCGTGATGTGGGCTGAACAGCAGGCTAATTCTGGTTTCGCCGCTCTAATCCTGGCAACTACCCCAATTATGGTTGAATTAATAAACTATCTGCTGCTGCGACATAGTCCCTCCAAGCTTCTGATGGGTTCGCTTTTATTCAGTTTTCTGGGTCTGGGAATATTGATGGTACCTTCATTATTGGATGGTAAGTCCACTGACTTCGTCGCAGGAATAGCTCTTTTGTTATGTGCTCTGAGCTGGTCAGCCGGGAGTGTTTTTCAGGCTCGCAACCCGATAGGCCTCCCGGTTACAGTGAATTCAGGCTATCAGCATATTATTGGAGGCACCATATTTGGAATAATGATGTTAATCTTTCGAGAACCGATGCCCCATCCCAGTGCTAAGGCATGGGGTGCACTTGTGTACTTGATTCTTTTTGGGTCAGTGCTGGCCTTTACCTCTTTTATTAAGGCCCTTGAGCTATTGCCTATTAACATTACCATGACTTATTCTTATGTTAATCCAGTTCTGGCTCTGTTCCTTGGGTGGTGGCTTTTAGACGAACCGATTACAGGGTATACATTGTTGGGAGCTGCAATGGTAATATTGGGAGTAGTTGGAGTTTTTAAAGATAGATCCCGACTGCCCCTTGAGCAGGAAAGTCAAGCAGTTACGGCAGATGGCTGAAAAATTTAATAAAAAGGCTGATGGATATATGAAAAAAACCGTTCTTATTACTGGTGGTGCTAAAGGAATTGGACGTGCAACTGCAGAATTATTTGCAGCTAATAATTACAATGTAATAATAAATTATCTTAATTCAGAAAAAGAAGCTTATTCGCTGATGGCCTCGCTGGAAAGACGGGGGCAATCTGCTATGGCTTTTAAGGCGGACGTATCTAATCGCAGACAAGTTGCAGAAATGGTTGCAACAGGCGTTTCTAACTTCGGTTCGGTCGATATTTTGGTTAACAATGCCGGCATTGCCCAACAGAGGCTTTTTACAGACATCACGGAAGATGAATGGGATACTATGATGAATGTTCATGTTAAAGGTACTTTTCATTGTTGCCAGTGCGTTTTGCCATATATGATTAATAAGAAGCAAGGAAAAATAATTAATATATCATCAATTTGGGGAATGACTGGAGCTTCTTGTGAAGTTCATTATTCTGCTGCCAAGGCGGCCATCATTGGTTTAACTAAGGCACTTGCCAAGGAATTAGGGCCTTCAAATATTCAAGTAAATTGTGTGGCTCCGGGAATTATAGCAACTGATATGAATGCTTCATTAAACGAACCTGAAAGAGAAAGTTTGCTGCAAGATACACCTCTGATGAGATTTGGAACACCTGCCGAAATAGCCCATGCAGTTCTTTATTTAGCCTCGGAAAAATCAGATTTTATAACCGGCCAGGTAATAAGTCCTAATGGTGGATTTGTTATTTAAATCTAAAGATATATGATAGCAGTCAATTTTAAATTATAACAAACTTGGAAGAGTAAATATCATACCATGAAGGTGTTGGCGTATGGAATACCGACGATATTGTTCATGGTTTTTTGTGCTTGATATCCTATAGGAGAGCCTGTGGCCATGGATGTGCCGAAAACTAGGTCTTGTTTTTATTAGGAGGTAATGAAATGCATATTCCCGATGGTTATTTAAGCCCACAGACGGCAGTTCCATTTATAGCAGTTATGGTTCCGATTTGGAGTACAGCGATTAAAAAGGTAAAGCAAAGATTAAGGAAAAAAGACGTGCCGGTATTGTCAATTGGAGCTGCCTTTTCTTTTACAATTATGATGTTCAATCTGCCTATGCCAGGAGGAAGTTCAGCTCACGCAGCAGGCGCAGTTTTACTGGCAATACTGCTGGGCCCCTGGGCAGCATGTCTGGGGGTATCAGTAGCACTAATCATTCAAGCGCTGATTTTTGGTGATGGGGGAATACTAGCTATAGGGGCAAACTGTTTTAATATGGCCTTCATAATGCCCATGATTGGATACTACGTTTATAAGCTGGTGAAGGGCAGTGCTGATGAGTCTTCCGGCCGCGCCCTGCTGGCTGCGGCAATAGCAGGCTATATCGGGCTTAATGCCGCCGCCCTGGTTACTGCCCTGGAGTTTGGTTCGCAGTATCATCTATTCCGGGCAGCCGATGGGACACCGCTATATTTCATGTATCCTATCAAGGTGGCAGTAGGAGCAATGATGGCCGAACATCTTATTCTGGCCGGGCCGGTAGAAGGGTTAATTACTGTACTGGGACTGCGATTTGTAGCCAGCACGCATCCGGAACTGCTTTCTGAGCAGAAACATTCTAAGCTGTATGGTAATAAGGAGGCGGCAAATCATGTTTAATAAACACCGGTATTTATGGCTGGTGCTAGGAGTATTTATAGTCCTTTCTCCTTTGGGATTGATTGCATCTGGTACAGCTTTTGGAGAATGGGGCGTAGACCAGCTTGAGAAAGAAGCAGGATTTATACCTGCAGGACTAGCAAAGATGGCTGATTTATGGCACCATGCTCCTCTTCCTGGTTACGGTATTTCCGGCTTTAGTGACAGTTTGATGCAGTCAGCTGCCGGATACATTATATCGGCTCTGGTCGGTGTAGTGCTAGTGGCTGGGATAATGTTACTTTTTTCGAAAGTCGTAAAGGATTGATAAGTGGTGAAGGATTGTACGAATATAAATGGCAGCAGAATATCTTTTCCTGGTTGGATGCAAGAAGAGGTTGAAAATGTAAATAAGAAACTCTCTCAATCAAAACGCCGCCAAAATTTTCTTGGGAAAAGCATTCGCCAGATGAAGCGGGCTTTAGCGGAAGAACTGCTCACAGAGCATTATGCAAGTCGAGATGGTCTGCTGCAGAGCATGAATCCCCGCATCAAACTGATAACAGCTGTATTATTAATAATTGTGACCGGACTAATTAGGAATATCCCTATACTATTGGTTTTGTGGGCCTTTACCGTTTTGCTCATGTTTCTATCACATCTGCCTATTATAAAATTGCAGAAGCGTATCTGGGGCTTTATTCCTCTTTTCACGCTTCTGGCTTCCGTTCCTGCGATGTTTAATTTTATTATTAATGGTTCGCCGTTAATTATGGTCTACCAGTCCCAGCATCCGATAACATGGCTGGGGATGCATATTCCTGCCAGTATCTATATAAGCAAACAGGGTTTTAATGCTGCTGTTTTCCTGTTTCTACGGGTGGGATTATCAATATCCATGGGAGTTCTTCTGACGATAACAACTCCAGTTGCCAGATTACTCAAGTCCCTGCAGGTAATGGGAATACCATCTCTTTTGGTTATGATTATTGAAATGAGCTATCGCTATCTGGTTATACTTCTAAATTTGTCAATCGAGATGTTTGAGGCACGCAGTCTGCGAACGGTCGGGGTTTTATCTTTGGAGGCCAGGAGGGCACAGGTTGGTTCTTCTATAGCTGCTCTGTTTGTAAGAAGCATAGCCTTGACTGATGAAGTTTATATGGCCATGACTGCTCGCGGCTATACTGGGAATGTAGTACAGGATGACAAGGGGGACGGGGAAGCAGGGGACGTTCATTTTGCTTCCACCATCTCAGGAAATTGAAGGAAGCAAAATGAACGTCCCCCTGCTTCCGCCGCTTGCTTCAGATACGTAATAGGAGGTTTTAATTGTTGGACAGGACTTTGTTTTGCCTGGATAAGGTTTCTTTTGGCTATGCTTCCGGCGAGCCAGTATTTCATGATATAAGCTTGGAAATAAAAGCCGGGGAGAGGATATGTCTGCTGGGTGCCAATGGTTCAGGTAAATCAACGCTTTTAAAAATCCTGTGTGCATTAATTTTCCCGCAGCAGGGCCGCTTTCAAGCATATGGGCAAGAAATCACTGAGGGAAGGATGGAGGATGACCAGTTTGCCAGGAATTATCATCGGCGTGTGGGATTTATTTTTCAGAATTCAGATGTCCAGCTGTTTACCACCCGGGTTTGGGATGAAATTGCTTATGGACCGCTACAGATGGGCTTGTCCAAGGAGATAGTACAACAGCGGGTGGAGGACGTAATGGAAATGCTTAATATTAAGAACCTGAGTGAGAGGGCTCCCCATCGTTTAAGCGGCGGGGAAAAGAAAAAGGTCGCGGTTGCTTCAGTTCTCGCCTTGAACCCGGAAGTATTAATTTTGGATGAACCCAGCAGCGGTCTGGATCCTAAAACGGAAAGGTGGCTCGTTGAACTGCTTCTGCAGCTTAACCGCCATGGGCGTACTATTATTGTATCGACCCATAACCTTGAACTTGCTCATGCAGTATCAACCCGCGCCCTGGTCTTAGACGAGTCACATAAACTGGTCTGTGATGGTCCTATTCAGGCTGTCCTTGACAATAGGGAATTATTGATTTCTGTCAATCTTATCGATGAGTATTGCCATGTTCATGGGGATAGTGAGCATAAACACCGTTATACGCACGGTTAAATATTCACACAAGAGAAGAACTAAATCGCTATTGCGATGGCTTTAAAGCCACACTTAAAAAGTCATGATAATCCTAAAAGGTCTTTGATTGAACCTTTCAAGGTCCGTCCTCGCTTGTGTTAAATGGAATATACAGGCAATTAACTCGTTTTATAGTATAATTGGCTTCATATAGCAAGAGATTCTTATCTGACTATCCAAGAAATTAAGGAGTTAAGAGTTGATAAATACGCAAAAGCAAAGTCAAACTGCCCAGAGAAATTATATTTTTTATGAGTCCACCAACAGCCTTTGCCCGCTTTGCTTGCAGAGAATTCCTGCTAAGGTAATCTTGCGGGATCAACAGGTATTTTTGTTGAAATACTGTCCGGTTCACGGCGAGCAATGCGAAATCCTGGAAGAGAGCGCGGATTACCATCTTAGAAAAAGGCAATATGATAAGCCAGGGACGGTTGCAAAGATCCATACCCAGGTAGAAAAGGGCTGCCCTTTTGATTGCGGCACCTGTCCGCAGCATAATCAGCATGCCTGCATTGGTCTGATTGAGATTACTAATAAGT
>Ga0209639_1003281_pt1 | contig 11050 bp, 6 predicted proteins | sample EPASupsiteHSE605_FD_187268 | JGI IMG/M metagenome (GOLD analysis project Ga0209639, IMG submission 187268) | Bioremediated contaminated groundwater from EPA Superfund site, New Mexico - Sample HSE6-05 (SPAdes) (version 2) | ecosystem: Environmental > Aquatic > Deep subsurface > Groundwater >...
CAGTACCACAATTGGAAAGCATGTCTGCATAAAATTTCTGATATTTGTCCCAAAACTTTCTCTCAGCAAGATCCGCCATAGAAAACTTCCAATGCTTTTCAGGTGTCTCTAATCTGCTCAGGAGTTTTTTTTGCTGAAATTCTTTGGATATATGCAAAAAGAACTTTAATACGATAGTTCCATTACTTACAAGATATTTTTCAAACTCTGCTATTTCCTTAAATCTGGCTAAAGCAGTTTGGTCATCGATCGTTTTATGAACTCGTGTCACTAGGACATCTTCATAGTAGGAGCGGTTAAACACTGTTATACTTCCTTTAAGCGGCGTTGCTTTGTGGGCCCTCCAAAGATAGTCATGCCCTAATTCCTCTAGAGTTGGTTGCTTAAAGCTTTGAACGACAAATCCATTCGGATTCAGCCCTGCAAGTGCCTTTTTAACCGTGCTATCTTTACCGCTACAATCCATTCCCTGCAATATTATAAGTAAGCTAAATTTCTTAGAAGCACTGAAGACCTCTTGAAGCTCAATAAACCTTTCCTGTAACATTGAATACTTTTCTTGAATATCCTTTTTTTCTAACTTGTCCGTATCAGAAGGACTGAAGTCTTTTAAACTCACCTTTTTATTTGAACTGATTGTAAAGTCTATCGACATATTGAGATACAACTCCTCCTTTGTTATATAAAGAAATGATCCGAAAGAATTGCGGATCATTTCTTGCTGGATTTTTACTAAAATAAAGAAGCGATTTAAAAAATATCTCCTTGTTTAGTAAAAAGCACAATCTTATTTATTTATCTTTGCTTTTGCACTTGCATTTAACGATATCTACCTTCTCATCTTTACATTTACACTTAACTTTATTTTTCTTCAATTCCCTCTTTTCCCTTTTCTTCCTTTGCTTTTTTTGCTTTTTATCAATAAGGGTGTTTAGTTCAGTTTGAAGTTTAACAAACTTATCTTCTAAGTCTGCTATCCTAATCTCAAAGAGTTTAACAGCCTGACGATCCTTGTCACTTTCCTCAGCTGGGGGTTCGACTTCAACCTCAATTATAGGGGATTCATCACTTTCAGTTACTGTTTCAGGTACAGGTACTGCAGCAAATTCTAGACTTAGATCACGCTCATCTAAATGAGTAGCAGATTTTTTTACCATAATATATATTGCCTCCAATTTATCTAATTCCGAGACACCAACTTTTGTAAGTGGGTGTTCCTTATTTCATATTTAGTCCAAGTATATAACATATCTCAGCGAAATCAAGATTTATTCCTTATAGGAGATAACAGGTACAAATTTTGGACGAGTAAGAGCTATTTCATCTGGTGTGGCTTCACCTAAGTAAGGCTTAAGAGAGATTTCCTGACTATTAATAGTTTCTTTTCCTCGCTTATCGATTTTATTGTAGCTACCGTCTAAATTTAGAACTCTCGATTTAGAGGTGTCCTGCAAGGCTAAGTCTAAGACGTTCATTACTTTCCTTCGAGCAGTAGGGTCCTCAATCGGAAATAAAAGCTCAACCCTTCTATCTAAATTTCGCTTCATTAAATCAGCACTTGATAGGAAAATCAATTCCTCGCCATCTCCATAAAAATAATAGATTCGGCTATGCTCTAGAAACCTTCCGACGATGCTTGTGACAGTAATTCGCTCACTAATCAAGGGGACTTTAGGACGAAGACAGCATATGCCACGAACAATTAAATCAATAGTAACTCCAGCAGAGGAGGCATTATATAGTGCCTCAATAATTTCGGTATCTACCAAAGAATTTAACTTGGCAATTATTCTAGCATGTTTACCTGATTTTGCGCATTCAGTTTCTTTAAGTATTAAACTTAAAAACTTTTTCCGAAGGTCAATTGGAGCAAGAGTCATCTTGTAAAGACGAGATGGGCTGGAACAGCCGGATAATGTATTGAAGATCGCGGAGGCATCTGCACCAAAATAGGGGTTAGCTGTTAATAAACCTAAATCTGTATATAATTTTGCAGTAACATCATTATAATTTCCAGTTCCAAGATGAACATACCTCTTGATTAAACCATCCTCACGTCGAACAATTAATAATATTTTGCAATGAGTTTTTAGTCCAACAAGTCCATAAATTACATGGCAGCCTGCAGTTTCGAGTTTTTTTGCCCAAGTTATATTATTTTGTTCATCAAAGCGTGCTTTTAACTCCAAGAGAACTGTAACTTGTTTTCCGTTGTCAGCAGCCTGAGCTAAGGCCTCAACAATAGGAGAGTTGCCGCTTACTCTATAAAGGGTTTGTTTAATAGCAAGAACATTAGGATCTTCGGCAGCTTCTTTAACAAGATCGACTATCATATCAAAGGAATCATAGGGATGATGAAGTAAAATGTCTTGTTTAGAAATTAATTTAAATAGATCATCTTCGTCTAAACGGGTAGTATATTCGATTGGTTTGATCGGCTCATAGCGTAGGGAGTCATAGCCCTTTAGTCCACTTAATTTCATTAAAAAAGTTAGATCAATCGGTCCACTAATTTTATATTCGGCATCTGCAGAAATCTCCAGTTCTTCTTCTAATAGTTTAAGAAGAACTGGATTTATACCATGTTCAATTTCTAAGCGAATAGCGCTACCCCATTTTCTTTGTTTTAGGGATAACTGAACTGCGGTTAGAAGATCTTCCGATTCCTCTTCAGCAACATCTAGAAAGGCATTTCTAGTAATACGATAGCACCCTGTGGCAATGACATTATGGTTATCAAAGAGGTTTGTTAGATTTAACTTTATAATTTCTTCCAAAAGGATGAAGGATTTCGTATATTCTACGGAAGGAATTTCTACTAATCTATTTAAGACTGAAGGAACTTGAATTGTTCCAAATAGGAGGTTATCGGGATTGGTGGTATCCTCTAATAATAAGGAAATGTTTAAAGTTTTGTTTAAAATTAAAGGAAACGGTTGATTCTTATTTACAACCATAGGGGTTAGTACCGGAAAAACATTATTAGCATAATACTCTCGCAGGAAATCGAGTTGAACAGTATTTAGATCCTTAGTTTTAATAAAGTAAATAGCTTCTTTCTTCAGCGATTTTTTCAAGGAACGATTATAACAATTGTACATATCAAACACTTGTTTATGGGTTCTAACTGATATTCTTTCAATTTGTTCCTTAGGGGTGAGGCCGGAAGGGTCAATTTTCACAAAGTTCGCTTCTATAATACCCTGTAATGATGCTACACGAATCATAAAAAATTCGTCCAAATTAGAACCCACGATTGAAAGAAATTTCAATCGTTCAAAAAGCGGATTATTTATATCTTTCGCTTCTTCCAAAACTCTTTCATTAAATTCTAACCAGCTGAGTTCTCTATTTAAAAAATGCAAGCTTGAAAAAGGATGTTTCTTCAATTGCGCCTATCCTTTCAGTTTTATTCTAATGCCCATTACTTCTTGGAAAAATTCAACATTATTCATTATATCCCACTTTTCTAAAAGAATATCCTTATTACTAATTAGTCTAAGTTGTAGAGCATCGTCAGAAACAAGTACTTCAATATCGCTAATCTTCTGCATATGTGAAATATCCATGGATTCGGCAATTTTCAAGATTGAAGATAATTTAGACACTAGAATTTTTTCATTATGGCTTAAGACATAATAACTTCGATCAGCATAAGTAGGTATCCGTGTGGTATGGTATTTGGTGACATTGGCGATGAGCTCTAGTTCCTTATCGGAGAACCCCATAATACTTTGAGTTCTAATAATATTGGAGGAATGGTTTCCATGCTCACTCAAACTAACATAATTCCCTGAATCATGAAGTATAGCCGCCACTTGAAGATATAATCTCTCTTGATAACCAAGTCTATGATATTTCCAGGTTTTATCAAACAAGGATAAGGACATTTTTTCTACGTAGGAGGCATGTTTTTTATCAACACCATATTTTTCTGCCATATACCATACAGAACTAATAATATCATTTTCAGCATTGGTTTTTCTGGGTATTTGGTATAACTTATCAATAAGTCCGTACAGAATACCTTGACGGTTGGTAATCATAGGTGCATAAATACCCAACGCTTTCGTCCTGCTTAAGAAACTATGAAATATTAAGATTGCTGGTAATAATAATTCTGCTTTAGCCGACGAAATGCCAAACTCATCCACCATCTGGTCAGTATTCATCTCTCGAACCTTGATATAGAGTTTTTCCAAACGTTCCTTGCTAATATAAGATTGATTTTCCAAATTACACATTTCTAAGATCGTACTAAGATAGCCACCAAGTCCAATAAAGTTCTTGATATGCATTTTTTTCATCTTTGGCTTAAGCAAATATATTTTACTTTCAATATACTCTTCCATAACCTTGGGAAAAGAGATAGTTTTATTTTCTAGTGTATATAGAATTTCTCTTAATCTCAAGGGTCCCATTTTCAGATACTCAGTGAATTTTAATCCGTCGGCAGCATACATTGAAACTTCAACTCCGCCAGAGGTTAAATTGACGATTAGCGAATCTGTAAAATCTATGTTATCAAATTCATTTAAATAATTTCTTAAGGCCTTATAGATTAAAAACCTTTCTTGAACATTATTAATAATCTCAACATCAATGCCAGCAACAAGTCTGATTTGTTCAATTATGTAGTCGCGATTATCTGCTTCATGAAGTCCACTTGTCGCAACAGCCCTATATATTTTTACACCGTAATCTTTCATAAGTTTAGAAAAACCTTTTAACCCTACACAGGTTTCCTTAATAGTATTAGGCGAAATTCTTCCCTTGGCGTAGGTATCCCTGCCAATATTGTTCGGAAGGGAAGCATCTTCTAAAATCATTAAGGTACCATCAGCATTTAATTGTGCAATACTCATTCTTAAGAAATCAGAGCCCACGTTAATAGCCCCTAATACTTCATTCTTCATCTTTTTCATACTTCTGGCTCCTTAAGTACCATAGTGATAAGTAACTAGCTGATTTTCTAGGTCATACCAAACTACTCAATAATGATACGTAAAGTTTGAACAACCTTGATACTAAATTGAAATACATATATCATTAGACTGATTTAACTTATTATATCTTAAAGGAGCAATAATATGAAGAATATTGGAGTAATAGATATCGGGTCTAATTCGATGAGACTAGTATTAATAGAAGTTGGTAAAAAGAACTATTTTCGAATTATCGATGAGATAAAGGAAACTGTCAGATTAGGAATGGATATAACTCCTGATGGTGGACTCGATCCTATAAGGATGGAAAAAGCTATTAGCACACTAGCGAGTTTCAAATCGTTATGCGAAGGTTTAGGGGGGTGTAACATATTTCCAGTCGCCACAGAGGCTGTTAGACGGGCAAGCAACCAGAAGGAATTTCTAAACATGGTTAAATCGAGGTTAAATATGGAAATACGGGTTTTAACCGGAGCGGAAGAAGCCTACTATGATTATTTTGGCGTGATAAATAGCCTGGATTTTTCTGATGGGTTAATCATGGATATTGGTGGATCTAGCACAGAACTTATATTGGTAAAAAATAAATATAATAAAGAAGCAATCAGCCTCCCTTTTGGAGCTTTAAATATTACCGATCAATTTAACCTTGCGGAGAAAATGGATAGTGATACTGAGAAGGAGTTGAATAAATTTCTCATGGCTCAGTTTAGGAAAGTTCCCTGGCTTGAAGGGGTAAAGAATTTACCTCTTATAGGAGTTGGGGGAACCGTCCGAAATATCGGTAAAATTTCAAGGAAGGCCCTTAATTACCCCATTGATCGTTCTCATAATTACCAAATGGAGTCCGTCGAAGTACTAAACATCTATGATTTAATAAAATTTAAAAGTTCTGACCAAAGAAGAAAGGTAAAAGGTCTTTCGAAGGAAAGAAGCGATATGTTTATCGGGGCTTTCTCAGTTGCTACAGCCTTAATAAAGTTTTGTAACAACCCGCAGTTGATTGTAAGTGGTAGTGGACTCAGGGAAGGTTTGATCTATGAAATCCTGCGTGGAGAACAGATGATTAAAGATGTACTAGAGTCTTCGCTCAATAATGTTATAAAAAATCTAAATATCGATAAGAGTCATGCTCATCATGTATGGAAGCTGGCTGAGAGTTTATACACTCAGTTAAAACCTCAGCACAAGATAAATGGAAATTCATACAAAATATTAAAGACTGCTGCATTGTTAAATGATTGTGGTAAAGCCATTAATTTTTATAACTATCACAAACATAACTTTTACATGATAACCAATTCCCCGATAAATGGCTTGACCCATAAAGAATTGATTATGGCAGCTTATACCATGATGCTTAGCGTAAAGGATAATTTCGACATTGATAATTCCCCCTATGTCATGCTTTTAAATGAAGAAGATAAATTTGTCATTCAAAGGCTAGGAATTATTTTGAGATTGGCAGAATGCTTTGATAGAAAAAGGAATGGAAATATTACAAAGGTTGAATGTAGAATTAAGTCAGATTGCTTATTCTTTCATTTAACGGCGAAGGGCACAACCGAAGGAGAACGAAAAGAGGTTGAGGGTAGCGGAGCCTATTTTACAAAAGTATTTGGTAAAACGTTGCAATTTGAATAAGGGAAATAATATCCAAACATTTGTTGTTGAATTTCAGGCAATACTAAAGGAGGTAAATAAACCTGAGGAGGTTCTTTAATGAGCAACACTAAAGATAAAATGGAAATGGGAATGAAGGAACTAAAATCTATTGTATCCCAAGATGTTGGAATTGATATGGAAGTTGCAACTGAATTAGTACAGCTAAAAGATAAATTTCATGAGATGGAGCAAGCTTTTAGCGGTTTGAGACAGTCACAGAATCAACAGTCTATGCAAAGTCAACAACCTTCTCAAAGTCAACAACCTTCTCAAAACCAGCAGTCTTCCCAAGCAACGCAAGCTCAGGGGCAACAGCAGTTAAATCAATTAGTGCAACATATGACCCAATTTAAAACCCAATCTCAACAACAGCAACAGCAAGCCTTTAGCCAATTGCAACAAAGCATCCAACAAGGTATACAAGCCTTGAGCCAAGCAGATCAATATATTCAATCCACTCAGGTTCTTACCCAAATGAATAATTTTATTGAACAAGCTCAACAACAGCTTCAAACTATGAGTCAGCAAGAACAAATGAAAATGCAACAAGGGCAGAGTGGACAAAATCAGCAGAATTCTACTTGGACAAATCAACCACCGACGTTTCAATAAGACACGTTTTATTTTTTAGTCTAGTTACCGATCTTTAACCTAAATGCCCCAGAGCTTTTAAGCTCTGGGGCATTTAAGGTTTTAAGTTAAATCAAAGAGTTCTCTTAATTCTTTTTCAGTTAGCTTAGAGAGCATGCTTTCTCCCGGTTGAATTACCGAATCAATCAAGGTTTTCTTCTTTGCTTGCAAAGCATTTATTTTTTCTTCGACGGTTCCTTGGGTAATAAGTTTAATCACCTGGACCACGTTTTTCTGGCCTATGCGGTGAGCCCGATCCGTGGCTTGATCTTCTACAGCTGGATTCCACCAGGGATCGTAGTGAATCACCATATCAGCCCCGGTCAGATTTAAGCCTGTTCCACCGGCCTTTAAAGAGATCAAGAAGACCTGGCCAATTCCTTCATTAAACGAATTGGCCATCTTCAAACGTTCCGCCGCTTTGGAAGAACCCGAAAGATAGAAATGTTCAATCCCTTTTGAGATGAGGTGACTTTGGATGATATCCAGCATCGTCGTGAACTGAGAGAAAACTAGGATTCGATGGCCGCTATCTAGGGCGTCCGCAAGGATTTCCTGTAAAAGCAGCATTTTGCCGCTTTCCCCCGTGTAATTCTCTAAAAACATAGCAGGATGACAGCAGATTTGTCTAAGTCTGGTTAGGGCCGCGAGAATCTTCATGTGACTTTTGTTAAACCCAACAGCGGCTATTTCCTGAGCTATTTGGCCTTTTGCTTCTTGTAGATAGGCTAAGTAGAGTTTTTTCTGTTGTTCGGTAAGTGGAGCATTTAGTTGAGTTTCGATTTTATCAGGTAGTTCTTTTAAGACATCCTTTTTCAGCCGTCTTAAAATAAAGGGGTTGGCATGCCGACTTAATTCGGCCAACATATTGGAGTCATCACCTTTGATAATCGGTATTTCGTATTTTTTGCGGAACTCCTGGTGAGAAAGGAGATATCCAGGCATAATAAAATTAAACAGGGACCAAAGTTCGGAAAGAGAGTTTTCAATCGGCGTTCCCGTTAGAGCAAAATAACCCTTGGCCTGAATCTGTTGGACGGATTTAGCGTTGAGTGTTTGAGGATTCTTGGTATGTTGGGCCTCGTCTAAGAAACAGTAGGAAAATTCATATTTGCTAAATTTGTCGATGTCTCGGCGCAGGATGGGGTAGGATGTAACGACTAGGTCCCACTGTTCATCGATATCGATCAATTGCGCCTGTCTTTCTTGAGGAGTGCCATCCACGACTAGAACTTGCAAGCTTGGAATAAACTTTTTCGCTTCCTCTTGCCAGTTATAAATCAAAGAGGTGGGAGCGATGACCAAAGCGGGGCAGGGGTTTGCTGATTTTTCCGATAAAATGAAGGAGAGGACCTGTAACGTCTTCCCCAATCCCATATCATCAGCCAGAATGCCACCCAGACCAAACGAGGCCAGAGTCTTTAACCATTTAAAGCCGGTTTTCTGGTAATCCCTCAAGATGCTCTGCAACTCCAAAGGAATTTCATACTCTCCGTCTTGGGGTTCTAGAATGCTTTGAACTAATTGTTTGAAGGCTTTATTCCGTTGCACTCCAGGCAGGTTGGCTTGACGCAGAAAACTGTCAATATACATAGCTCTGTATTTGGGCAGATTGAGAAGCTTTTTGTTTAGATCATCCGTACTAAGGTCCAAGTTATCTAGTAATTGAGCGACGGATGTTAACTCGGGCTGATTCAAATCAAGGAAAGAGCCGTCACGAAGGCGATGATATTTTTTCTTCAAATGGAGAGAATCAAAGATATCTGCCAATTCATCTTGTGCAATATCACTATATTGAAACGATATTTCTAAGATGTCTAGAGTTTCATCCAGGCGAACCTGTCCTGAAAACGTGGTAGAGGTTCGGATTTTTAGTTTAAATTGATCGGAATAGTATAGTTCTGCAAGGTCTCGAAGTTGGGGAAGCCAGTTCACGGTAAATTCAAAGATTTTATCATCATCTTCAAGGTGGATTTTACCCTTGGATACAATAAAATCGGCTTGTTCAAGAATGTTTAGGATTTTTCGTTCTTGGTCAACCGAGCGGATGAGGATCACATCGTCGCCTACTGCATTGCTGGTTTCTCGGGTGGCAGCAAACGGGTTAATAATAGTATTGCCATAAAAAAATTCCAAACGGGCGGTGATGCCCATATCGGAGGCGCGATCAAAATATATTTTAGCTTGTAAGCTTTCCTGGTTGAATTTGTCTTCTAGTGTGGGGTCAATAGAAACCTGACCTAGTTTACCGATTAAGGGCAATGCTTCAGAGGCGAAAAACTCTTTCTGTGCCGCCGGAATAACGATATTAGTCATGGAACCCTTATGAAGTGCCTTGAGAATGGGTGGGAGTAGTTCCTTTTGAGTAGGGGAAGCCTGATAGATGTTCTGTTGGTATGCGTAGTAGCTGCCATCCGCCGTAAGCTGGATGGGAACTTCGTCGCTTTCCAAGGCAAAGGCTAGGTCCTGACCTTGGGCCTGTAGGGAGAATCCCATAGGTAGGCCCTGACGAAAAATGTTGGAAGGCTTAAGAGGATCCGAACCGATTCCCCAAAGAAATATTTTATCACCTAAAGAGTCCAAAAACTTCGTAAGGTAATATCCTGTCAAAGGCAACGACTTTTGACTAAGTAAGCTCGTATTATAATAAGGACCTTGCATTTCATTTAAAGCCGAATACTGTTCAAACATTTCCTGTAGCATAGCAATTACTGTGCGATCTTCTTCTTTAAAGGCCTGCTGCATTGGTTCAAGCGTAAACTGTTTACCAAACTCCAGTGATTGCCCAGTTTTTATAGAAGTGAGGAATTGCCCAATATCCTTAACCACATAGAGACGCTGTATACCAAGCTTGAGGTGTAAATGAGCAGAAAGTCGATGTCCTGCCATGATTTGAAGTTCAACGACGAGAGTTAGTTCATCATGAGGGATATCTAGGCGATGGTTAGCGAATACTTCTAGAAGATCTTCAACGACGCGGTTCTGAACTACGGGATCTCGCCAGGCTTCGGGCAGTTTTTGTTGGGCAGTCTTTAATACGGCAATGACATGCTTACAGGCCCCAGGATTTTCTGTGAAGGCTGGGCAAGTGCAGCGGTAAGAGCGTACGGAGCCGTCCTTTTCAAACGTAATCTGTACGGCATAACGTAAGCCTCCTACTACAAAAGCGTTGACTAAGCCTTTATCAGGAGCGAAGATGAAATTGCTGACCCTTCCTGCCATATAATAGGAAACACCCTTTTTATAGACACGGTCCTCGTCGGCAAGGGCTGAAATTTGCTTCTCAGAAATGTTAAAGCGTGGCATGAAAAATACTCCTTTAGCGGCATTTCTATCAAGTAGTTAAGGGTATCTATTAAGAATAACATATTTGACAGTCGTTAGTCCATTTTGAGCGGGAGAGATACTATTTTAAGAGCAAATAGATCCTGTTTAAAGGCATTTAAGGTGAAAAAGGGCGGAAGAAAACTTGTCAAATACTAAGAGTTTATGTCGACAATTCCCTGTCTTGTAGTAACAGACAGACATTATTGATATGATGTAGTCACTAATCAATTGGACAAGCTAGAATACGAGCTTTGGGAGGGATGTTCCGTGCTAATTACCTGCGACAATACCATGCAAATGGGCTATATTTACCTAATGCCTAATGATACAATTGCCGAGTATACCCTCGAGAAAAGTGATATCGGACTTTATTATGATGTAAAGAGTCTTAGCATTCCAAGGATTAAATGGCTTGGCCTGGGTCAAAGCTTGAGTCAAATGCGCTTAGCTACTAAGACGTATAGAGAGGCTGTAGACAAGAC
>Ga0209639_1003282_pt1 | contig 11050 bp, 10 predicted proteins | sample EPASupsiteHSE605_FD_187268 | JGI IMG/M metagenome (GOLD analysis project Ga0209639, IMG submission 187268) | Bioremediated contaminated groundwater from EPA Superfund site, New Mexico - Sample HSE6-05 (SPAdes) (version 2) | ecosystem: Environmental > Aquatic > Deep subsurface > Groundwater >...
CCCCTAATCTGCCGGGTCTTCTATGTGGCTACTTGACTCTTTTGCCGAAAGACGATGAGCCACAGTTTCCGGCTGAACTGCAGACAGAATCACATGATGGCTATCACAGATAATCACGGCACGTGTACGCCGACCATAAGTAGCATCGATGAGCATACCCGCATCACGCGCTTCTTGAATAATTCGTTTGATCGGGGCGGATTCCGGACTGACAATCGAGATAATCCGATTGGCTGATACAATATTGCCAAACCCAATGTTAATGAGCTTAATGTCCAAGCTGAATCCTCCATTACTCTAAATTTTGAATTTGCTCGCGTACTTTTTCCAGTTCGCTTTTTACTTTTATCACCTGTTGTCCAATCTTTAAATCATTGGCCTTTGACCCAATAGTATTAATTTCTCGGTTCATTTCCTGAACTAAAAAATCCAGTTTACGCCCCACTGACTCGCTACTTCGCAAGGCCTCACGGCTTTGAGCCAGATGACTGTCAAAGCGAACCAACTCCTCCGTGATCGATGCACGATCCGCGAAGTACACTACTTCGTTCGCTAGTCGAACACCATCCAATTCAACCTCGCCTAAAAGCGTTTGAAGGCGTTCCTTTAAGCGTTCTTGATAGTCTGCTACAACATATGGTGCACGCTCAGCAATCGTGTGTAAATACTCAGTAATAAGTTCAATTCTTTTTAGTAGATCGATTGTTAATTTTTCTCCTTCAGAACGACGCATTTGCCCAAACCCGTCCGTTGCCTTTGAAAGTGCCTCAGCACACATCCCCCATAAAGCATCCAGATCGATTTCAGGCTCCACAACCGAAAGAACCTCAGGAAAACTGACTAAACGATAAATATCCGTTTCATACGCTGTATGTAGAGCTAAAGCGAGTTCTTTCAATGTCTTATCATACGACAGTGCTAAATCATTGTCAACCTTCACCAATCTCTTTCTTTCTTCTGTTTCCACCACATTTACGTGCACTTCAATCCGACCACGCTGGTACTTGTCTTGTAACATTTTACGAATTCGTTCTTCAAAACTGCTAAAATTACGTGGTATTCTTACCATGACTTCCAAGAACCGATGATTCACGGATTTAAGCTCAATAGAAAACTGATAACCACTTCCACTAGCCTCTCCGCGTCCAAATCCTGTCATACTATTTGCCATATAAAACCCAGTTCGATTATCGTTTCTACTGGGTTAGTCACCCCCTATTTAATTAAAAATACCTAAATATTCTATAATCATTTGTAAAATCCATTGCCTCTCATTATTATACCATATTTTACATACATCCTATAAGATTCAATAATTAAGAAGGAAACCCCCTAAGGTCCCCCAAGCATCTATGAAAACGAGGCTGTAACAAACTAATAATAAGTTCGTTACAGCCATGATATACTTCTTCAGCTGAATCTCGATAAAATTCTCTCATTAACATTCTTTAGTTATAGGTGGGTTCTTCCTGTTTTCCATAAAGATGAACAGGAATGCAATTGCTGCACCCACTATCAGAGCAATTATTACTGACATAAACCCGTAAGAAGGTCCGTCGTAGATAGCCAAGTTATTTAACCACTTGACAATTCCTGCAGTTTCAACATTGAAGGTCTGATTACTAGTTCCAATAACCTTCCCATCTTTTATGAAATATACGGTGACATCACATTTTTCCTGTGGAATATTTGCAGGGAGTTGTAAATCTGCACTGAAGCGCCCATCATTAACTTGAACAGTACTTTCGTTAAAACTGTACAATCCACTTTTCTTATATATAGTTACTAGCGAACTAATGAATTCCTTTGCCTCAGACTTTTCCAACTTAATTGATCCGCTTTCACCATGCTTACTTACCTCCGCTGTCTGATAAACAGCTGAGAAATTTTGATCAATACCCAACTCACCCTGCAGGTCTTCTGTTAAGTCCGACAGCGGTCTGGATGAAAATATCTGATACAATTTAGGAACTTTGGTAACAGAGGTATTTTCGATATTCATCCAAAACAGATTCACCTTGCCTTTTTTACTCAAGTTCAAGATTGAATCGTTAGGAGAACTAACCTTAATATAAACTCCAGCATTGTCGGGAACAGATCCTGATATATTTAGTGTAGTTCCTTCAAAATTCAAGCCTACATCTACTTTATCCGGTGAAACTGATAATCCTGCGGCCATTCCCTGACCGGCAAAGGAAAACAAAAACATCAGCCCCAGAAGTACTACTACCAACCGTTTCATCAATGTCCACCCCCTAAAGAAATTAAGGAGGATGGTGTTACTACCAGATCAAATAGCATTTTAGCCATAACTGCTAAAACAATCACAGAAAAAATGACTCTTAGCTGCTCAGCCGGAAGCTTTTTACCAAGCTTAGCTCCAAATTGAGCACCAATGGATGAGCCAATCAACAAAACAATTGCCAGCATAACGTCCACAGTATGGTTAAGAGTACTTTGGGCCATTGTCACGTTAATGGCTGTAAAAATAATCACAAAAACGCTTGTGCCAACCGCCTTAATAGTCGGCATCCCTAACAAGTAAATCATGACAGGCAGCATGATGAAGCCACCACCAACACCCATGAGAGCCGCCAGGATGCCAATTAGTAAACCGAGTAGGAAAAGGGAGATAATCGAACAATCAATACCGGACACCTCAAAATTCATTTTCATTGGCAACTTGTTCATAAAACGCATTGCCTTGGATTCTTTTGGTGTTCCTGAATCTTTTTGCTCTTTTTTCCTTAAAGAATTAATACTCTCGATAAACATAAAGGATCCTACGCCAAGCAGCATTACTACGTAAGTGGCTTTTAGTACAAAGTCAAAGTTGCCAAGGGACTGTAATACTTTCACTAGAGCGGTCCCAAAACTCCCTCCTACCATACTTCCAACAAGTATGATAAAGCCCAACTTAAAATCTACATTTTTGTTTCTGCTGTGAGCAATGGTACCGGAAACAGAGGCTGCCACGATTTGGTTAGTATCAGAGGCGACAGCAACGGCTGGTGGTATACCTACCCACATAAGAAGTGGGGTTAATAAGAATCCACCACCCACTCCGAACAGCCCAGACAACAAACCGACTAAGCCACCCATTCCTAGAATAGCAAAAATCGAAATTGGCATTCTGGCTATCGGGAGGAAGATTTCCATCATTCTCCCCCCTTACTGTATTGTAGGAACACAGCTTTGTTTCTCGTCATCAGTATTCTAGCGGCACTTGTACCTGCCTTTTGAAGACCAATACCTAAAAGCATAGTTGCCAACAATAGTCCAGTGGAACCCCAGGTGAAGTTGGCAACTTGTGGGTCATTAGGAGTATAAACATTACCATTCACATCTTTCCACGAATATAGCTCTTTAGTATCCTGATTTTGACTTACGATAGTGTGCTTACCTGGATTGTAATAATGCGTGAAAACTTCTGATTTTAGTAAGTTCATTCCTACCCAGAAGAAAAGGACAGAAAGTACTAACACTGCGAAACTCAGCTTAACATTAAAATTCCCTAAATTCTCTTTGCTTGCTTTGCTCATTGTTATTCCTCCTCAAACGTATTTTCAGTACAATCCCCGGTGCATGGTTGAAATAATTAAAACCTATGATGGGTTAAATTTTAAGGGCTTTCCAAGTTAATTAAAGGCAAGACTTTTATTTAGAATTATGAAACATGCCTGAAGCCCCGCTCTAATTAATCCATCACCTCCAAGAATATGAAAATTGCAATTAGCTATTTGCTTTATGTATAAATAATATAAGCAAATTCAATGCCACTTCATGTTTTCCCGCAACCCTAAGTCTTATGGGCAATAATAAAGCCGACAACTCAAAATGTTGTCGGCTTTGAGAATATATTTTCCCATTACACGAGCATAAATTACTCATCGATTATAACAGATCATATTCCTTCATCTTAGCATATAGAGATCGCCTGTTTAATCCTAATGTGTTGGCCGATTCCTGCCTGTTCCAGTTATGGCTGTTTAATGTTTTTATAATAACCTGCTTTTCCACCTCTGCTAGAATATCCTTTATTGGCCTTTTTAATCGCAGTGAAATATTCAGTTCTAAATCCGAGTTACTAAAAGACGGTCGATTCCCTTCTAAAATACCTAGATCATCCGGTAAAATGATTGCACCCCTAGTCATCACCACAACTTGTTCACAGACATTTTTTAATTCCCTAACGTTACCAGGCCATGAATAGTTAACCATAATATTTAATGCTTCTTTTGAGATGCTGGTTATATTTTTAACATGCTTCTGCGCAAATTTATTGATAAAATAATCTACTAATAATGAAATATCTTCTTTTCTCTCCTTAAGAGGGGGGAGTTTTATATTAACAACATTAAGCCTGTAAAATAAGTCCTCCCTAAATTTTCCTTCTTCTACCAGCCTTTGCAGGTCTTTGTTTGTTGCTGCCAGTATGCGGATATCCACTTTAATGATATTTACTCCACCCACTCGTTCAAACTCTCTCTCCTGCAGCACGCGGAGAAGTTTGGTTTGGGCCTGGTGAGTTAATTCTCCAATTTCATCTAAAAATACCGTACCATTATGTGCTAGTTCAAATTTACCTAACTTCTGGCTAATCGCTCCTGTAAAGGAGCCTTTTTCATGGCCAAATAATTCACTTTCCATAAGATTCTCGGGAATAGTGGCACAATTTATACTAATAAAAGGGCACTGGTTACGTTTACTGTTCTTATGAATAGACCTAGCCACAACCTCCTTGCCAGTCCCACTCTCACCTTGAATCAGTACTGTTATATCACTGTCTGATATCCTACCAATTATTTTTGAGATTTCCTGCATTATTCTTGATTGCCCAATAAAATTATCGAAGGGATTCAACTCATCTTCTAATTGATCTCTAAGGATCGCAACCTCAGAGACCAAATGTTTCATTTTTACAGCCCTCTGAACTGTAAGTATCAGTTCATCTAGGTTTAATGGTTTATTTAGGTAATCGTGTGCCCCTTCCTTCATAGCCTGAATGGCTATTTCGGTTGTACCAAAGGCCGTCATTAATATTATAGGCACTGTGATCCCTTTATCCTTAATTTTTTCCATTACTTTAATACCATCATCATCCGGTAACTTAATGTCCAGCAAAATTGTATCTGGGCTATAACTTTTTATGGCCTCCATTCCCTGGGCGGCTGTATAGGCTACAAAAACCTCATATCCTGCGTTTTCCAGAACATCACGTAAAAGTTCACATACACCCTCTTCATCATCGATGACAAGAATTCTAGCCATTATTTTCACCTCTTTCAGCTATTGGGAGAAAGATCTTAATATCTGTACCGACATCAACCTGGCTTTCCACCTCAAAGACGCCCTGATGCGATTCTAAGATTTCACGAGCAATAGCAAGTCCCAATCCGGTTCCTTTTGATTTGGTAGTGAAAAATGGTTCAAAGATTTTCGTCAAGTTTTCTTCTGTTATACCACAACCGTTATCTTTAATTGATATCCCTACCATATTTTTCGTCTTATCGTAAAAGGTTATTGTTTCTAAATTACCTTTACCGTCTGTAGACTGAAAAGCATTATACATTATATTAGAGAGTACTTTCTCTATTTGATGCTGATCAATCATAACCTCCGGCAGGTCCTCCCCCAGAGTAGTTACTAGTTCAACTCTATCTCCATGAGCATCAACAAAAAATTGCCCAAGTCTTTTAACTAAGCTGTTTATTTCACAGGGTAGCAGAGTGGCTCGAGACGGTCTGGCAAACTGTAATAATTCATCGGTTATGTTCGCTAATCTGGTCATTTCCCGGTTAACAATATTTAAAGATTTTTGAGAGGGTATATGCCCCTGATTCCAGAACTGCATATATCCAGTGATTGAGGTTAAGGGACTCCTAATTTCATGGGCTACCCCGGCTATAATTTTTCCCAGTGAAGCAAATCTTTCCTGTCTGTTGATATCTTCCCTTAGGTGAATCAATTCTGTTATGTCGCGGAAGTGTAAAAGCGCACCCACCAGATCTTGTCGTACACTTACAATTAGCGATGTACTTATTAGTAGGTATCTAGGGTTACCATGTAAATCTTCGTAGCTTACCTGTACATCCTTAACCGGCGTATTCTGTAAAAGAGTGTTCATTAAGCACTCATTAAATGGACCGTCCTCTGGGAAAACATCATGCATGCTTAGTCCCAAATAATCTTTACCAAGGCTTAACATGTGACAAGCTGCGAGGTTAATGCTGACAATTTTCTGTTCTTTATTGACTGTAATTATCCCATCATCGATACTAGTTAGTATTTCTTGATTGTAATTTTGTACGTCAATTAACTTGTTATACATCTGGTTAATTGCATCGGTTATTTCTCCAAGTTCACCCGGTGCCCGTGGGATTATAAACGCTGGGTCGTTTGAGATTGTATTTAGATTTTTCTTAATTTCATTAACACTTCCGGCGAACTTTCTGATCAAGTTAAATGTTCCACCAAAGGCAAGAAGGATTCCGAACGAGATAATTCCATAAACCACCTGTTTCATTTGATCAATCTTTTGGGATATTGGTTCAAAATCTGAGCTCGCCCAAATAGCACCAATTATTTTGCCGTCTCTAACGATGGGTTGGTAGGCTTCCAGTTGGCCGTTTTCCGATATCCCACCAAAAACTTGGAAAACCATACTTTTATTATCAAGGGCGTCATCAAAATTATTTTTTCTTCGTTTTGAAAAGTTTTCACGCAGGTGAATGTTATCCCCATCCAGAATTACATCATAATCTTTCCAATAATATCCTAGATCTAAATTAGGGTATTCTTTTTTCGCCTCTACTATAATGGGCTGTAAAATCGTATTAAGGGCTTTTGCTTGGTCCCTCTGTGAAATACCTCCTACCCCTATCTCATTGATTATTTCATTAAAAGTCCCGGGCAAGTTATTATCTAGGTAAGTCATAGACTTTTCCATAGCCTTACGCTGATTATCAATTAAACCTAGTTCAGTTGACTGTACCAGATAATAAAGATATCCGGTTAAACCAACGGGAATCAATAGCAGAATGGCAATAATTTTTAACAAATGATCAATGAAGCCATCGTGTATAATTTTTATTCTCATAATAGCCCTCCAATTGCAGCTGCTTCATTCAATTATACATCCATTTATCCCGCAAATGAGAATATTTTTTCACATTCATGAGAATTATTTTACCCATTCAAGGTTAATTCTAACGATTATTAGCCCTCTTTTCCAGTGGCATGATTCTTGCTTTATTATTAACGGAACACTCAAACGTCTAAGAAAGAGGCAGGTCTCTATGAGAATTAATCTTAGTCAAATAATGATTACTTTAGACCAATATCCGATTATTTCTGAAGACGTGTCCCTTGATAAGGCAATAAATATATTGACAAAGGAATTCGAAAAAAGAGATAACAGCTGGCATAATTATGAGGCACTTATAACAACAGGCTCTTCCGGCGAAATTACCGGGATGCTTACTCTTCGTTCTGCTTTAATAGCAATAAGAGAATTAAGATATCCTAGCCTCAGTCTCAGGTTTAGAAAACTATTATTTAATAAACCGGTTCCTAGGAGCAAACTTCAAGTAAAAAGCTTTATACATCCGCTTAAGAACCGGTCGGTAAATATTTCTGATGAGTTGGATGAAGTTATATCTTTAGTCTTAAGGCACAATATTAATTCAGTTCTAGTCTCTGACAATGGAAGAATTGTGGGTGTGATTCGAACTATAGATTTGTTCTGGTATATCGAAGATATGTTATAAGATATGGAGGGATATTTATGATTTCAACCTACCCATCGATGGATAGTTTCATGATTTCCATTCATGATTTTCTTACAATTAACGAGTATGACTCAATACGTGACGCTTTAAAACTAATGAGAGAATCCTTTCATAAGAATTCGGCCTGGCAGGGTCCCCATATGTTAATTGTGTTAAATAATCGTGAGCAGCCTGTAGGGCTTTTAACTTTGAAAAGTTTATTAAGGTCAACTAAGATAAAACAATTAGAGGAAAATACTAGCTTTAAGTCTGATTATGTAAGCTGGTATTATATTAAAAAATGCCATGAGACTGGAATTGCCGTAAGGGAAGTAATGAGACCTATTAAAGCTTACTCTATTGATCGTCATGATTTTGATTTTAATGCTGCATCGGCAATCTTTACCCGTAATGGCATAAACTTTATTCCTGTTCTTGATAAAGGCGAGGTAATCGGTATAGTGGATAAATCAAGTGTCTTTTATGAATTACAATCTTTAAGTACTTTACCAAAAAAGTTTTCTCCATTTGAAACAATGGCTAAATATTTTAAAGACATTAAATCTAACGTGTCCGTTGTTTTGGGTATCTTCCAGCCAGATACAAAAAAGGTATCTAGATAGGAAAAATTCGACTGAGAAACGAGAAGGGGCTTAGACGAAACTTAAATTTCGTCTAAGCCTTTATCAAATATAATACGCCCGGATAAGTTTTGGTTTTATATCCTACGAATTTTTCCTAATGGCCCATGACCTTATTGATTCTAGCTATTTAAATAACCAAAATGAAAAACCGCAGGCACCTGCGGTTTAATCATAGTATTAGGTAGTAAATCCTAATTTATTTGAGAGAGTTAGCAATCTCCTTAAGTCTATTAAACTTTTCATCATCTAACTTTACACCATCTAAAGGATATTTTTTACCCAAGTAGTCGTATTTTTGTTGACCTAAACGATGATAAGGCAAAAGTTCGTATCGAACACTAGGATGACCTTTAATGAAATCAACGATCGCTTGAATATCCTCTTCTGTATCATTGAATCCAGGAATCACGGGTGTTCGAACGAGTATCGGCAAGTTAGGAAATTCCCTACATAGTTTACCAAAGTTTTCCAAAATAAGTTCATTTGACGTATTTGTAAACTTCTTGTGCTTTTCTGTGTCCATACACTTTATATCCATAATTAGTGAATTAAGGTGTTGGCATACTTTTGCGAATTTTGACCACTCTGCGTACCCACAGGTTTCTATTGTCGTATTGATTCTTCTGCGTCGAGCGACTTGTAGAACCTCAGCAACAAACTCGGCTTGCATCAGAGGTTCCCCTCCACTAAAGGTTAAGCCTCCGCCTGATCGAGCATAAAAAGCACTATCTTTTTCTACCGCTTGGATAATGTCATCAATACTGGTTTGATTTCCGAAGACTTCGAGCGCTTTAGAAGGGCATGCCTCCGTACAGAGCAAACACTCCTTGCAAAGTTGACGATCAATTGATATCTTGTCATTTTCATCTTGCTTGATTGCTCCATAGATGCACACTTCAGCACATCTTAAGCATTTACTGATTCCTATACATTTGTTGGGATTATATCCTAATTCTGGGTTCTGAAGCTGAGATTCGGGGTTACTACACCACTGACACCTTAGAGGACATCCCTTTAAGAAAACGATGGTTCTAATCCCTGGACCATCATGAACTGAATAGTGTTGAATATTAAACACATATCCATATTTCTTTTTATCAAATAAAATTGTTTCCCCCATAGTAGCCTCCTAATTACGATGAATGTAAGTCCTGCTCCTCAAAGCAGGACTTACAAAAATTCAATTAGATCGCACTGTGCTCGGTTCTAGCGATGATATCATCTTGTAAATCAGGAGACAGTTCGACAAAGTATGCACTATATCCAGCAACTCGTACGATCAGACCGCGATATTTCGAAGGATCTTTTTTAGCGGCAAGCAAAGTATCTTTATTGACAATGTTGAATTGTAAGTGCCACAATTTTAGATCGCACCAAGTCCGGATAAAGGATACTAATTTTTCAGACCCTTCCTCTCCAGTTACACAAGATGGACTTAATTTGATGTTCAATAATCTAGCCGCACGATCTCTGAAGTTATAGTTCTTGGAATTAAAGTTAGACATCAGAACCGCTGTAGGACCATTGACGTCTGCACCATGGGATGCGGAAGATCCATCAGAAAGTGGAGTCCATGCTTTTCTACCGTTTGGTGTAGCACTAACGACTTTACCGAATGGAACGTGCGAAGTGAAAGGTACCAGCCTTAGATCCAGATGGACACCCAGCTCTTTCGAGTATTTTTTTGTAAATTTAAGGGCTTCTCGATCGACGTCTTTAGCAATCGTATCGGAATAAGCATCGTTGTTACCATATTTAGGGGCATTCATTAGCATTTCGCGAATGGCTTCGTATCCTTCAAAGTTACTCTTCATAGCCTCCACGAGTTCGGACATGGTGAATTTTTTCTCTTCAAAGACATATTTTTTGATAACAGCTAAAGAGTCAACAACCGTACCATATCCCATCAATTCAAAGTAACCTAAATCGATGCCGCCCTCGATTGCTGGAGTATGCAGATCTTTACATGTCTCCATGCAGAGGTCATGCATTGCGGAACCGAGTGGGGTAGCAAAATGTTTTGGACGCATATTGATAATAATATGCTGTTGAATGAAAGCATGTTTCAGAAAGTTCGTTTGTTGAGCGAGATAAGCACTCCAGAACTCATCCCAAGTTTTGAAGTTCGTTGGATCCCCTGTTTGAAGCCCAATCACTTCATCCCCGAATTTGAGCATTTTACCATTATAGAGAGTTAGCTCTACAGCTGCCGCAAAGTTCACATATGGGTTACCACTTGTATAGGTGTCGCGATTCGGCATTCTACATTCTGCACAGCCAGATACCGCATAGTCAAAAGCTTCCTCGAAGCAAGCACCTTTAGAAAGTAAGAGCGGAACAACTTCTTCGTCATTGATGAGTTTAGGGAAGCCTGTACCTTCTTTAATGGTTTCCGCTACTTCATAGAGATACCGCTCTGGAGCACGAGAATGAATCCGAGCAGCGAGGTCAGGGTAATTCAGAGGGAATTCTTGCTTGGACCTTAAGAAGATATAAGTCAGGTCATTGCTCGCATCCATGCCATCTGGAGTTTGACCGCCAACCGTAACCGCTTCCCAGTGGGCATACCCTTCATTGAATGCGCCACCGGTTGGAGAAAGATAGAGATCGATGAACTGTGCCATCGCGACCCACATG
>Ga0209639_1003283_pt1 | contig 11040 bp, 8 predicted proteins | sample EPASupsiteHSE605_FD_187268 | JGI IMG/M metagenome (GOLD analysis project Ga0209639, IMG submission 187268) | Bioremediated contaminated groundwater from EPA Superfund site, New Mexico - Sample HSE6-05 (SPAdes) (version 2) | ecosystem: Environmental > Aquatic > Deep subsurface > Groundwater >...
AACAAATCATTTTCGGCAGCTACATAAAGCAATGTTTTTCGACTTTTTCCCATAAGGTTGGGATCAACACCTTTGTTAAGAAAAAACTCCATCATTGTAAGATCATTGAATTTCAAGGCCATGAAAACAGGCGAATCATAATAATTACTTTGGTAACTATAATCGGCATGATTATAAAAAAGTAATTTGACCATATCAAGATTGCCATTTTGAACTGCATAAATCAGTGGTGTGATACCATCCGGACTTACCGTGTTTACATTTGCCCCTTGTTTCAATAATTGTACAGCCTTATTCAGGTCATTGTTGTAAGAAGATGTTAGTAGCTCAAAATCAAGAGAATCCTGTCTGGAGCTGAAGCGGGTTTCCTGAGCACTAAGAAATGGTGCACTCAGATTTATGCTTAAAATCAGACAGATGGTTTTGAGAAGTTTCATGCGTGAAAATTTGTAGTTCTGAAAATCTTCGCGATTCTGGAGGGAAAAGGAGATTTAGGGGTTAAATTTACTGTAAATTTACCGCTTGAATTGTACAAAATTCATGCCTGTAATTTAAAAATACTGAAAAATTGTGCCGCTAAAGTCTATTTTGTTGAAATATTGGGGTTATAGTCAGTTTCGCCCATTACAGGAAGAGATTATTCAGTCTGTTGTGGATAAGAAAGATACGCTTGCCCTCATGCCAACTGGCGGAGGTAAATCGCTCTGTTTTCAAATTCCCGGGATTCATCTTCCCGGAGTTTGTCTTGTGGTAACTCCTTTGATTGCTTTGATGAAAGATCAAGTGGAGCAACTTAACCGAAGAGGCATTCCTGCTGCCGCGCTCTACTCGGGAATGCATAGTCGTGAAATTGAGCTCATGTTAAATTATGCGGTTCATCAGAAACTTAAGTTTTTGTATATATCACCTGAGCGACTGAAAACTGATTTGTTGTTGGGCCATTTGCCTCAAATGCAGGTTAATCTGATTGCAGTAGATGAAGCTCATTGTATTTCACAGTGGGGGTATGATTTTCGTCCTCCCTATCTTGAAATTGCTGAAATCAGGAGGTTTCATCCTAAAGTTCCTGTTTTAGCAGTTACGGCAACGGCTACTCCTGATGTGGTGAAAGATATTATGGAAAAGCTCGGATTCAAATCTCCCAATGTCTTTCAGAAGAGCTTTTCTCGTACAAACCTTACCTATTTTGCGTTTAATGAAGAAGATAAACTGGGACGATTGATTCGGATTCTTGCCAAAGCCAAAGGTAGTGCAGTTGTATATGTCCGAAATAGAAAAAAGACTCGTGAAATAGCTGATTTCCTGAATAAAAATGGAATTCGAAGTACATTTTATCATGCAGGATTAAACCAGCAGGATAGGGACAAGTCACAATTGTCCTGGACTAAAAATCAGGTTCAGGTGGTTGTAGCGACCAATGCTTTTGGAATGGGAATCGACAAACCGGATGTGCGTGCAGTGGTTCACCTCGATTTACCGGATACTCCTGAGGCATATTTTCAGGAAGCAGGTCGGGCAGGCCGGGATGAAAAACAAGCCTATGCCGTGTTGCTTTACAATTATTCGGATATTGATAATTTAAGACAAAATTTTTCATCTTCGTATCCTGAACTTGCTGAAATTAAGCGAATTTATCAAATGCTTGGAAATCATTTTCAAGTTCCGCTCGGAGGAGGAAAAGATCAGGCTTATGATTTTGATCTTCGCTCATTTTCAGAATTATTGTCACTTTCTCCCATCACTGTTTACAATGCATTGAAAATTCTGGAAAAAGACGGGTACCTGATTTTAAACGAAGATTTAAATGGCTCTTCAAAGGTGTTTATTCATATCGGGAAAGAAAATCTGTATCGGTTTCAGGTTGCAAATCCAGCATACGATTCATTGTTAAAAACGATGCTTCGGTCTTATGGAGGCATGTTTACCGATTTTGTGAAAATCAGCGAAACTGAAATATCCAAACGGATTCACATCGAGGAGACACGAATAGTGAAAGCCTTGCAAAACCTTCATAAATTTGATGTTCTTACGTATCAGGAATCGAAAAAGAAACCGCAAATCATTTTCACTTCAGAGCGTATGGATGCGAAAGATCTGTGTCTTACTCCCGAAAGTTATGATTTTCTGAAAAATGCAGCTCTAAAACGAATGGAAGCGATTATCGAGTACGTAGAGTTGGATGTAAAATGCCGAAGTCAGTTTTTGCTCGCATACTTTGGTGAAATCAACAGTAAACGTTGTGGAAAATGTGATATTTGTATTGAAAGAAATAAGTTGGAACTTAGTCAGCTTGAATTCGATAATGTGGTGAATGAACTTAAACCACTTTTGAAACAGCAAAACTTAACGATAAAACAACTTGCTAAAAAACTCGACGAAATTCCGGAAGAAAATCTTGTGAAGGTGGTACGGTGGTTGCTCGAAAATGAAAAAATAACTGAGAATTTGAATGGTGAGCTTTATTGGTCGTGAAAAAGTATGAATAGCAGAGATAATCTACCTGAAAAATCATTTTATCTACGGTCTGATGTAGTAACAATTGCCCGGGAACTTATTGGCATGAAACTGTGCACATGTTTTGATGGAAATCTAACCTCCGGGATTATTACGGAAACAGAAGCGTATGCAGGCGTAACAGACAAAGGTTCTCATGCTTACAATGGTTGCAGAACACAACGTACTGAGGTTATGTTTCGGGAAGGCGGATTAGCGTACATCTATCTGTGTTATGGAATGTATTCGTTATTCAATGTGGTTACGAATGCAAAAGATATCCCACATGCAGTATTAATCAGGGCAATAAAACCCATTGATGGAATTGAGATTATGTTGCAGCGTACCGGAAAGCAAAAAGTGGATAAGAACTTTTCAAATGGCCCCGGTAAACTTGCCAAAGCATTAGGGTTGCATTTTTTGCAAACCGGAACCTCACTATATGGACATGAAATATGGATTGAAACTACCGATTTCAGGTATCCTGAAAAAGAATTAAGTGTTACTCCCCGTATTGGAATAGATTATGCCGGAGAGGATGCATTACTACCCTATCGGTTTGTGTTGAATGGGATGAAGTAATAAATACCTTGTTTTTAAAAGTGAATTTATGATCGCGTTAAATAGCGAAAGTCATATATCGCCCGGAAAGTTTTTGCTTCTAGTGATAATCCAGATGCCTCTTACTCCCAGATTAACGGTTACATACAGGTGTAAACAGGTTGTTTCTTATCCGTAAAGAAGTCTTTTTGTTATTTTTCGTCACTATATTTTGTTGTATTTTCGCTTTTCGAAACTAAGAAGTGAAAATGAAAAAGCTATTTGGATTATTTTTAATGTTGATGTTTGTTCTGCAATTTGCCAATGCGCAGAAAACAAATGAATTGCCTAAAAATAAAGAACGAAGGGTAATTGATAGTATTGAATTTTCCCATAAGTGGGTTCGCGAAAAGTGGTATCTGCTTAAAAGTCCGAAAGTGCTTAAAATCAAAGCAAAAAATATCAGTTCAAAGAATGTTAAGATAAAATTCAGTGTTGATTTTTATGTAAATGGTACAATTCGTGAAAGCAGTGATACGGTTCAGGTTTGTATGAAGCCGGGTGTTACTCGTTCAGGTAGAAAAAACAAGATGGTATTTAAACCGGCTGAATTATCTCAGGAAGAAATGAAAAGTGAATCCTTCCAATTTGAAATCAGTAATCTGGAAATCATTCGAATGCGAAGTTGTAAAGAGAATGAACAGAATTGATCTTGTTGTCTCACAGTCTCTTTTTTAATCTATTGATTCTTAATTCGTAATTTTAAATTAACATCAACCATGTCCACTTTGTCATACTTTTTTAATTCAAGTGTAACGCAATTTCCAAACAATGTTTTATTAAGAGAAAAGCAAGGCGACGTTTGGACGGCACTCACCTATTCCGAAGTAAAAGAGCAGGTTGATGCCCTTGCAGCAGGTTTTATCCAACTTGGAATTAATCATGGCGATCGTGTTGCGTTGATCTCCGAAGGCAGAAATTACTGGTTAATAACGGAATTGGCTTTGGTTAGCATCGGGGCTGTAAACGTGCCTCTTTCGGTGAAATTGCTCGAACAGTCGGAAATACGGTTCCGAATTCAGCATTCGGAAAGCCGGATGGTGATTACCTCAGCTACTCAGTCGGCAAAAATCAGAGAACTTCGTAATGAACTTACTCAAACAGAGTGGATTCTTTACTTTGATGAACAAATCCAATATTCCGATAATGAATTGTTTATCGGTAGCTTAATACAGAAAGGGAGAGAATGGCTACAATCCCATCGTGATGAATTTGAAGCACGTTGCATAGCTGTAACAGAAAACGATGCTGCGAACATCTGCTATACCTCCGGTACCACCTCCGACCCCAAGGGAATTATCCTTTCGCATCGTAATTATACAGCAAACGTAGAACAGGCGTACACCTTGATGGATATCCCTGAATACTATTGTAATCTCCTTATCCTGCCCTGGGATCATTCATTTGCGCATACTGCGGGATTGTATAGTTTTATTGGTAAAGGCGCTTCCATTGCTTCGGTTCAGGTTGGTAAAACTTCCATGGAAACTCTGAAGAATATTCCATTGAATATCAAAGAAATAAAACCCAATCTATTGATGAGTGTCCCTGCTTTAGCCCGAAACTTCAAAAAAAATATTGAAAAAGGAATTCATGATCAAGGTATGGCGGCTGAACTGCTTTTTAAAATTGCGTTGAGAACAGCTTATACTTATAATAAAGAAGGAAACAAAAAAGGTTCAGGACTTGCATTTTTACTTAAACCGCTGGTCTCTTTATTTGACAAGATTCTCTTCTGTAAAATTCGTCTGGGTTTTGGAGGAAACCTGATCTTTTTTATTGGAGGAGGTGCATTGCTGGATATTGACTTACAGCGATTTTTCTATGCAATTGGTATTCCAATGATGCAAGGCTATGGACTTTCAGAAGCATCTCCCATTATCTCTTCAAACTCTTTACACCGCCATAAGCTTGGTTCATCCGGATATCTGGTGAAACCAATGGAATTTAAAATCTGCGATTTTGATGGGAACGAAATTCCTTCAACAGAACAGGGTGAAATTGTAATCAGAGGTGGAAATGTGATGAAAGGGTACTGGAAAAATGAAAAAGCCACATCCGAAACCATTAAGGATGGATGGCTTTATACCGGTGATATGGGAAATCTGGATAAAGATGGTTTCCTATACGTTCAGGGGCGTTTTAAAAGTCTGCTGATTGGAAATGATGGCGAAAAGTTTAGTCCCGAAGGCATCGAAGGAATGATGGAAGAACATATTTCCTTTGTTGATCAGGTGATGCTTTACAATAATCAGAATCCGTACACCACCGCCCTGATTGTTCCGAATAAAGAAGCCATTCGTCGATGGGCCAAGCATCATCATGCCGATTTAAAACAGGAGTCGGGACAGAAACATTTTCTGAAGCATTTACAACACGAAATCAATCAATATTCCAAAGGTGGTAAACATGCCGGGCATTTTCCTGATCGCTGGCTTCCTGTAACTTTTGCTTTGCTCGAGGAGCCCTTTACAGAACAAAACCGTTTTTTGAACTCTACCATGAAAATGGTACGAGGCCGGATAACAGATCATTACAAAGAATTACTGGACTTCTTATATGTTCCGGAAGGGAAAGATATTTATAACCAACACAATAGAAATATAATCGGGAAGCTGTAAGATTTCCCGATTTCGATTTTAATTATATCGCCCGATATTTTGCTACAATCGGCATGCATTGACCGAAACTGGTAAATAAATTTTAAGATTTACGGAAACCCTTATTGAGCAAAGGATGTAGCTATTCTAAAAAATGTTTAGTGCTATGTGTTTTAAAAACATGTAATTATTTTATTGTCATTTTTTTATCAAGAGGATAATTATTAAGTTAAATATAATCAATATTTTATATATTTAACGAAGGCTTTGTTTGTTGAAAATTAACATATTCTTATTTAGTGTATTATATTTGTGAAATTAAATAATATTAAAAATGATCAGGTTATATATTTATCTAATTAAATAAATAAATTAATATAACCATAAAAAGAAACAATTGGTGATTGTTCAATATTTGGATTAAAGTGGAGATCAGAAAGCATAAAAAAACAGCGGTAGCCGAAAAGCTTTGACAGAGTAGGCGTAAATTAATAAAGGTTAACAAATGTCATCACAAGTTACGATTATTTATGGTGCCTATGCTTTAGGTACCCGACGCCGAAGACGTCACGGACAGGGTGGCTCGGCTATTACATCCATTCTTACCTATAATACAGGGATCCTTCAAACCAATGATGTTATTCCTCCTTTTCTTTCTCCTGGCGAACAGGACTGGAATGATGCTGCCGGAAATCCGCATCATGGTAGTTTTGCTTTTCTGAGCATTTCGGGTGGAGTTAATGAACCTTGTGTTTCATTCGACAGATTTGTTTTTCCGGAGGTCAGAGTTACGGATGGCCCGATCAGAATCCTTGTTTTTTATATCGAAACAGGGGGCGTTCCTATACCTGGTGGTTATGGTAACGGAGTATGGATAGACGCTTTTGATATAGATGCAGGTGATTTTAACGACAATGATTTTGTAAATATTTCGCCCGATTCAAGCTTAAGTCCGTTTGCCAATGAAGAAGGAGTAGTTCCTACGGATAATGCCGATGAAACAGCTATTGCATTTAATGAGCTGATGCCACAAAAATATTTTACTACATGGAGGGCATTTTTGCAAATGGCTCAACCTACTGCAAATAACTTGTTTATGACAAGATATTGTAACGATATTGCCTTCGCTTTTTACAAAAATCGCAGAACCGACCATAGTTTCAACATTGGTGAACTGGAAGAAGTACTCAGAGGCTTTATAATGTTTTCCGACAATGTGCTGGTAGATGGCGGCGGTTGGGTAATAACTTACGAAAACGGCAAACTGGTTATCAAGCGCGTTCCGGGATGGAACCCGATTGTTAAAGAAATCCGCTTAGCTGACAAAAAGTTGGTTACTGCCTTAAAAGGAGTTCTTGACTCGATGGCTAATCTGCAGAAGTTATCAAAACAAATCAAAAACAAATAGTATAATGAGCAAAGAGGTTGTCTGAAGAGAATTTTGTGTAATTAAGTATTTTACGCAGAGATGTACAGAATGACCTAATTTCAAGTATAATCTGTTTAGACAACCTCTTTAATTCTGTTTTGATTTATATCAAAAAAGCGCCACAAACAGAATTTTCTGTTTGTGGCGCTTTAATAAGAATACGGTGTATCTAATTGATGAATAGATTTTTGTAATAAAATGGATAGTAGTTTTTTTTTTATACCGCCAGATACTTTGCTACTATTGGCATACGTCGTCCGGAGCCGAAAGCTTTGGGCGAAACGCGCAGAATAGGAGGGGACTGGTAGCGTTTGTATTCGTTCATGTTTACCAGATGCAGTGTCTTTTTGACAATGTTTGCATCAAATCCCATTTTAATCAGATCTGCAGGTCCCTGTCGTAATTCTACGTATTGATAGAGTATTTTGTCAAGAATATCATAATCGGGCAGAGAGTCCGAATCTTTTTGATTGGGGCGAAGTTCTGCAGAGGGTGCTTTCGTAATGGTGTTTACAGGGATGATTTCACGTTCGCGGTTGATGTAATGTGCAAGTTCGTAAACCTGAGTTTTATACACATCACCCAGCACCGAAATCCCGCCGCACATATCGCCGTAAAGGGTTCCATAACCAACAGCTGCTTCACTTTTATTCGATGTGTTGAGCAGAATATAGCCAAATTTATTGGATAATGCCATCAGGATAACTGCGCGGATACGAGCCTGAAGATTTTCTTCAGCCAATCCAAACGGCAGGTCTTTAAAATGAGGCTCCAGTGTCTGTCCGAAGGTTTCAACGGCTTTTTCGATAGAGATTATGTTGTGCTTTGCTCCCAGATTATTGGCCAATGCTTCGGCATCGAGGATGGAATGATCGCTCGAAAAACCGGAGGGTAAAAGGATTCCCCATACGTTTTCACTGCCTAAAGCTTCCGCAGCAAGTGCAAATACCACTGCTGAATCAATTCCTCCGGAAAGACCTAAAATTGCTTTTGAAAAGCCCATCTTTTGGAAATAATCACGGATCCCCATCACCAATGCATCGTGAATCAGTTCAATATCTTCTGCGGGTTTGGATTCAATGGGTTTGGATAAATAATCCGTATCAATAATCTGAAAATCTTCTTTAAAATAGGCCATTTCAAGAACACATTTGCCAGTATTATTCACTACCTGTGAACCTCCGTCGAATAATACTTCTGTTTGTGCTCCTACCTGATTTACGTAAACTAATGGCAAATTATATTTTTGGACATTGCGTCTCAGAATCTCTTTCCGGATCTCATTTTGCTTGTAATTAAAGGGCGAAGCAGCAATGTTTACCATAAATGCAGGGGAAAAACGGATGAGTTCATCCATTGGATCACTAGGATAGAGTGATTCTTCTCCAATATTCCATAAATCTTCACAAATAGTAACTGCGATGCGCTTTCCGTTGAGGTTTAGTATGCTGAACGAACGGTTGGGCTCAAAATAGCGGTACTCGTCAAAAATATCGTAGTTTGGCAAAAGGCTTTTATTGAAAATGTCTTTTATTTTGCCGTTTTGCAATAATACAGCACTGTTATAGAGCGGTTTGCCTTTGGGGTTATCATTTCGGGTAGGCATTCCGACCAGTGCAGATATGTTCACACACTCTTTCGCAATTCTCAGCGCAGATTGTTCGCATTTTTCAATAAAATCGTCAAATTCAAGAAAGTCGCGCGGAGGGTAACCACACAGTGAAAGTTCTGGAAAAATAATTAGTTCAACACCCTGTATTCGTGCTTCCTGAATTCGTTCAATTATTTTGGTTGTATTTAATTCAAAATCTCCTATGTGCGGATTTGTTTGCGCAAGAGCTATTTTCATATAAATTTGTTTGTTAAAAAATAATGCCAATATTGAGTTCCAGAGAGTTGCCAATTGCATCCAGGCCAACTCCGGGTGGAACATTGGATTGGCCTTTCAGGATATTTGTAAATCCGTTGTTGAAGGTAAGTCCTGTGAACAAGGAAGTTGAACCTCCCAGTGAATATTCCATTCCGGCAGACAGCACCATAGACAATCTCATAAACGCAACATTATCCTTAATCTTATCTTCCTGTTTGTAAATTTGTGCATTCCCATAAGTGAATTCATCATCTGAATCGGCATTCAGGTTAAAGCCTGCTGCAAAACCAATCTGGCCGTAATAGGTGATGTATCCAAACTGGCGGGTTTTCATTTTAAAAGATAATGGAATTTCAACATAACGAAGTTTAAAGGTTCGTTCCATCATTCCAGAACTTTTAATATCTCCTCCAATAGTGTCTTTATATTTTAGTTTTCCACCACAACTTCTTACATCAAAACCAGTAGAGATATAATAGTTATCCATGAATTGAAAATCGAGCATAAAACCCCACGTTAGTGGTCGGAAAAGTATGCCGTTTGATTCGTACCCTTTTGCGTCAGGTTTCATCCACGAAATATTAGGAGAAAGCTTTATTCCGGCCGCAAATGTTTTTCCGTTTTTAAAAGGTTTATATCCGGTTTCGGGTTTGGCACTGTTTTTGGTTTGTGCAAATAATGCTGATTGAATAAATGTCAGCAAAACAATTAAAATGAGAAAGCGTTTCATAGCGATTGGTTTAAAATCTGATGATACAAAGCGTATGCCAGAAAAATACACTGTTTGCAAATTTACGCTTTTTCAACTTGATAGAAATTTGAAATCCTTATTTTTGTACAATCAAATATAGAATCAAATGAAACGTATCACACTTGTAATGTTGTCGATAATCATGGCAACAGGTGCTTTTGCCCAATTACCATTTACTTTGGGACCGAAAATCGGATTCAACTCATCAAAGGTTGTAACGGATTTTCATAATGCGAATGATCTGAAAGAAGAATCTAAAACTGGATTTCTTTTTGGCGGTTTTCTCCGTGTGAATGTGGGGGGAAAACTTTACTTGCAACCTGAAGTTTACTGGGCTACAAAAGGGGGGGATTTTACCACCGGAACGGTTACGTTAAGTCCTCAGTTTCCAAATGTTATTTATTCCCAAGAAACAAAATTACAAACGATTGATGTTCCGGTGCTCATCGGTGCGAAAATTATTGATATGAAGGTGTTTAACCTTCGATTAATGACAGGACCGGTAGTATCATTTATCACGAGCAAAGATGTGGAATACAAGATTAATGGAACCACAATTCAATCTGCTCCGGTTCCGGCTGGATACAAAGATGTTATCTGGGGAATTCAGGCGGGTGCTGGTATTGATATTATGAATTTTACGCTGGATGTTCGCTATGAATGGGGCCTAAATAATATCTCGGATGTAGCCAATGCAAATTATAAAAGTAAATTGCTGAATGTTTCTCTTGGATTTAAACTCTTCTAGAGGAAAAAGAAACCTGTTTAAATAAGCGAGAGCTATATGTATTATAGCTCTCGCTTTTTCGTTATGATATGCTTGCTTTTTTTACTTTTGCGAATATAATTATTAAGTATAGATATGAAAAGAAATCTGGTATTGCTCCTTATTGTTAGCATTACAATATTTACTGCATGTAATGATTCCAAAAAAGATAAACGACTCAAAACGGATGTAAATAATGCCGAAGTTGTTGATGTGAAGATTCACCGCTATGAAAAGGTGCTTTTTGAAATGAATACCGACCAGATAAAGGAGACCTTACGGAAAAATAAGCAGGAGTATTCCTTTTTCTTAGGTGGTAATATTGAAGATACCAGCAACATTCTTCGTATCTATGGATTTGTAACAGATCCAACGATCAGGGAAGTGTATGACGATGTCAATAAAAAATATCCAAAACTCGATTTTCTTGAAAAAGAACTGGGTGGGGCGTTAACTCGATATCTTCATTTTATGCCCGGTAAAAGAGTCCCCAAAGTGTTTACCTATCATTCTGCAATGGATTATGAAAAC
>Ga0209639_1003291_pt1 | contig 11028 bp, 9 predicted proteins | sample EPASupsiteHSE605_FD_187268 | JGI IMG/M metagenome (GOLD analysis project Ga0209639, IMG submission 187268) | Bioremediated contaminated groundwater from EPA Superfund site, New Mexico - Sample HSE6-05 (SPAdes) (version 2) | ecosystem: Environmental > Aquatic > Deep subsurface > Groundwater >...
TGCAATTTTCAGAGAACACTCTGAATAAGGAAACTCCGTTACACGGAGTACAAGATTCATAACCAAATCATAGATTTGGAGAATCAAAGCATCTGGTGATGATGGCGTAGAGGAAACACTCCTTTCCATTCCGAACAGGAAAGTTAAGCTCTACAGCGTCGATGGTACTGCATGGGAGACTGTGTGGGAGAGTAGAACGTTGCCAGGTTATTTTTTTTATGGGGGTATAGCTCAGTTGGGAGAGCACTTGCCTTGCACGCAAGGGGTCAAGGGTTCGAATCCCTTTACCTCCACCAAGCTACGATTTATTTCGTGGCTTTTTTTGTTTATAAAACTATATAATTGCTAATAAAAATATATAATGTTATTATTTTTATATATACTAAATAAGGGTGAGTAGAATGGCTTTTTATAGGATAAAACAATTTATTTGGGGATTTACCTCATTATTTAAAGATATAGATTACGAATATATAAGTAAGTTTTTAAATGATGATGAGATTAAGGTATTTAATAAACTAAAGCATAATGATAAGCATCATTGTATAAGGGTTTGTAAAGATTCAATAAAAATGAGAAAAGAGTTAAATATAGATGTAGATGTTTATAAGTTAGGAAAGGCAGCATTGCTACATGATGTTGGTAAGAGCATAAGACCTTTAAGTTTGATGGAAAAATCAATGGTAGTTTTATTAGATAAGACTACTAAAGGAAAGATAAAAAAATATGATAATATTAAGCAAATAGACATATATTATAATCATCCTAAAATAGGGCAAGAAATTCTGAAAAAGTTTAATTATGATAAAGAGTTTTTACAAGTGGTTAGATATCATCATAATAAAAATAAAATTGAGGATAATGATATACTCAATATTATAAGTGCTTGTGATGATAAAAACTAATATGGAGGTGAATTTATGGGATCTATAGAGAGAAGAGAAGAAATTATAAAATTACTTATTGAAAAAAATAAAGCTATAAAGGGTACTGAACTTGCTTCATTATTTAATGTTACAAGACAAATTATAGTAAAAGATATAGCTATACTTAGAGCAGCAGGAAAGAATATAATAGCAACGCCTGATGGATATATTTACAACAAAAGTACAAATAAGATAAAGGCTATAATTGCAGTGAATCATGAAAGTAACAAAACAATAGATGAATTAGAAATAGTAGTTAAATATGGAGGAATAATAGAGGATGTTATTATAGATCATCCTTTGTACGGAGAAATAAGAGGAAATTTAATGATAAAAAATTTAAATGATTTAAACAAGTTTGAAAATGAATTTAAGCGAAAAAATGCAAAACCTCTTTCAAATTTAACTAATGGAGTTCACCTTCATACAATAGCAGCAGATAGTGAAGAAGATATTAAAGCTATAAAAAAAGAATTAAAAGAAAAAGGTTTTTTACTATAGAGTATGGGAGTGGTAAACTATGGATTATGATATTCTTATATTAGGTGGAGGAATAATAGGTTGTTCTGTTGCATATGAGCTATCAAAATATAATTTTAATATTGCATTAATAGAAAGGGATTATGATATAGCTGATGATATATCATTTGTGAATACATCCATTGTATATGATGGGTCCGAGACCTCAGATGATGTTATGGCAGGACTTGAGTATATAGGTAATTCAATAATGCAGGAAACATGTGAAAAATTTAAAGTTCCATTTAAAAAAATTGGTGCATTAAGGGTAGTAAGTGATGATAATGGAGTTAAAAAACTTGAGGAAATGTATGATAGAGCTAAAAAGAGAGGTATAGATGGTGTTTATTTAATAGATGATAAGGATGTGTACGATATTGAACCTAATATAAATTCTGATATAAAAAAGGGATTATATTCTGAAAACATAGCAATTGTTGCTCCTTATGATTTAGCAATAGCATATGCTGAAGTTGCATCAGATAACGGCGTTAATTTTAGGTTAGAAGAAGAGGTTTTGAATATACAAAATTTAGCTAAGGGGTTTAGAGTAACTACAAATAAAAACAAGTTTACTTGTAAAGTTGTTGTTAATACAATTCCACATGAAATATATATAAGAGAAAATGGAAAGGTAGAAGATAAAGAATTTGTTAGTGATGAATCTTATTTTAAAAATATGAGTTATTTATTAGTAGATGACAATTATAAGAATAAACTAAATAAGATAATTATTGAAACACTAGATAAAAATACATTTATAATAAGTTCTCCTACAACTACTACAGGATCATTAATAGGAATAAAAAGTACAGAAAAAACAAGTTTAGAAGATAATTTAATATATGCAAATAAACTATTAAGAGGTTTAGATAAAAATAATATAAATAATTTATTTAGAGAAGCGTATAATAAGGATTCAATGCTTATAGACGATAGCGAAATAGATAAAGGATATATAAGAGTTACAGGTACACATTATGGTAAAATAACAATTGCACCAGCAATTGCTAAAATGCTTTGTGATACTATAGCTAATAATTTAAATTGTACATTGAAAAAGAATTTTATAGATAAGAGAAGAGAGGTTTATAAATTTAGAGAGCTTGGAAAAAAAGAAGCAAATGAAATAATAGATTTAGATGAGAGGTATGGCAAGATAATATGTATATGTAATAGTATATCAGAAGGAGAGATTGTAGATTGTATAAGAAGACCATTAGGAGCTAGAACAGTAGAAGGGGTAAAAAGGAGAACAGGATCAGGTTTTGGAAGCTGTCATGGATCTTATTGCTATGAGAAAATAGTAAATATTTTAGCAAGAGAACTAGATAAAAATATAACAGATATAGTTGATGATTCTAAGAATTCTAAGGTTATTTCAAGTAGAATAAAGGAGTTTAAAGATGTATAATTCACAAGATAAAAATATGGGAAAGGATATATTTACATCTATAGTTAGAGTAAAAGGAAATGATAGACATAAAGTTGTTCCTGTAAGATCTAGCAAAGAGGTTGAAAAAGGCTTATGGTTAGAATTATCTAAGGTATTAGCTAGAATATATGTTAGTGTACCTATAAAATCAGGAAGTATAATCTGTAAAAATATATTAAATACAGATATTGATATTATAAGTACAAAAGATATAAATAACGAATAAATATAACAAGAATGTATAACAATATATATAAATCAACTTAGTAAAATATTGACATATATATTTTTTTATAATATATTAAGAGTAAATAAAAATAAACTGCTGAAAAGGCTAGTAATAACATTATTTATTTTAAGAGAGTCGATGTTTGGTGCAAATCGATAATAGTATGTTATGAATCCACCTTGGAGGGATTGCGATGAGCAGTACGGCTTAAACCGTTAAATTTATTAAAGAGAATAGTATTTCATAATACTATTAATTAGGGTGGCAACGCGGAATCTTTCGTCCCTTCAGGGGAAAGGTTCTTTTTTTATTGAAAAAATTAATGAACATAAATTATTAGGAGGTATACATATGTTAGATTTAAAATTTGTAAGAGAAAATCCAGAGATAGTTAAGAAAAATATAAAAAATAAGTTTCAAGATAGCAAGCTTCCACTAGTAGATGAGGTTATAGAGCTAGATAAAAATCTTAGAGAAGCTAAACAACAAGCAGAAGCTTTAAGAGCTGATAGAAATAAGCTTTCAAAACAAATAGGAACTTTAATGGCTCAAGGAAAAAGAGAAGAAGCAGAAGAAATAAAAGAAAGGGTAACTGAAAATTCAGAACGTTTAGCTGAGTTAGAAGTTAAAGAAGTAGAATTAGCTGAAAGAGTTAATACAATAATGATGACTTTACCAAATATAATTGATCCAAGTGTTCCTGTTGGTAAAGATGATAGTGAAAATGTAGAAGTTGAACGCTTTGGAGAACCAAGGGTACCTAATTTTGAAGTTCCATATCATACAGATATAATGGAAAAATTAAGTGGATTAGATTTAGATAGTGCTAGAAAAGTAGCTGGAAGTGGGTTTTATTACTTAATGGGTAATGTTGCAAGACTTCATTCAGCAATAATTTCATATGCTAGAGATTTTATGATAGATCGTGGATTTACTTATTGTATTCCTCCATATATGATTCGTAGTGAGGTTGTAACCGGTGTTATGAGTTTTGCTGAAATGGATGCTATGATGTATAAAATTGAAGGTGAAGATTTGTATCTAATTGGAACAAGTGAACACTCTATGATAGGTAAGTATATAGATACTATATTACCTGAAGAGTCATTACCACAAACATTAACAAGTTATTCTCCTTGTTTTAGAAAAGAAAAGGGAGCTCATGGAATAGAAGAAAGAGGCGTGTATAGAATACATCAATTTGAAAAACAAGAAATGATAGTTGTATGTAAACCAGAAGAAAGCATGGAGTGGTACGAAAAGTTATGGGTGAATACTGTAGATTTATTCCGTTCTTTAGATATACCAGTTAGAACTTTAGAATGCTGTTCTGGAGATTTAGCAGACCTTAAAGTCAAGTCAGTAGATGTTGAAGCTTGGTCACCAAGACAAAAGAAATATTTTGAAGTAGGAAGTTGTTCAAACTTAGGAGATGCACAAGCTCGTCGCTTAAAGATTCGTGTAAATTCTAAAGATGGGAAATATTTTGCTCATACATTGAATAATACAGTTGTTGCACCACCAAGAATGTTAATAGCATTCTTAGAGAATAACTTAAATGAAGATGGTTCAGTTAATATTCCAACGGCTCTTCAACCATACATGGGAAACATGAAAGTAATTAAATAGTTTTAGAGTTTAAGGGCTAAATCTGATTTATTAGATTTAGCCTATATTTTTATTATATTAATATAATAAAAATATATAAATTTATAATTGACAATCTATAATGTCATTGCTATAATAATATTTGTCGTTAGACGGAGTATGGAGAGATGGTCGAGCTGGCTTAAGGCACCGGTCTTGAAAACCGGCGTACCTTTGCGGGTACCGTGGGTTCAAATCCCACTCTCTCCGCCATAAAATTTTAAAAGAAGGCACATGGAGAAATACTCAAGTGGCTGAAGAGGCGCCCCTGCTAAGGGCGTAGGTCGGGTAACTGGCGCCCGGGTTCAAATCCCGGTTTCTCCGCCAGAAAACATCTAACAATGTTAGGTGTTTTTTTTTATTCATAAATAAAAAAGCATAAAATAAAAAAGATAATTATAAAATATTTTTATAAATGTAATACTAGAGAAATAGATTTATTTTACATATGAAATATACTATAATTTTATTAAGTACTTTTTAGGGGGAAGATAAGATGAAAGTTACAATTAAAGATGTAGCTAGGGAAGCAAATGTTGCAACATCAACAGTTTCTAGAGTATTATCTAATAGCCATAAAATAAGTGATAAAACTAAAGAAAGAGTAAACGAAGCAATAAAGAAATTAAATTATACTCCAAATATAATTGCAAGGGGACTTGCTAATAGTAAAACAAGAATTTTAGCTGTAATATTGCCAAAAGAAGCAGAGGATATATTTTCAAATCCATTTTTTGTTCAAGCTATGAAAGGAATAAGTATATATGCCCAGAAAGAAAACTACTATATAATGTATGCTTTTAAGCAAGAAGAAAAAGATGATAAGGAATGGTTTAATAAGTTTATAGACAGCAATTTAGTCGATGGAATCTGTTTATTAAATTCTAAAGAAAATGATGATACAATAAAGTATTTAAACGATATAGAATTCCCATTTGTAGTTATAGGAAGACCAGATGAAATTAATAATGTATTATGGGTAGATAATGATAATGTAAAGGCTATGTATGATCTAGTACAAACGCTTATAGATTATGGCCACCAAAATATAGCTTTTATTGGTGCAAAGTCTAATTTAAATGTGTCTAAAGATAGATTAAGAGGATATAAGCAAGCATTACTAGATAATGGTATAGAAGTAAAAGGTGATTTGGTCTATGAAGCAGAAGAATTTACGCAAAGCAATGGAAGTTTCGCGGCAGATAGGATTCTAAGCCAAAATAAGCCAACAGCCATAGTAGCAACAGATGATTTGCTTGCATTTGGAGTTCAAGAAGTTTTAAATAAGCTTGAAATAAAGGATATATCAGTTGTAGGATTTAATAACATACCAATGTCAGAGTATCAAAATCCTTCATTATCCTCTGTAGACATTAATTCAGAAAAGCTAGGGTTTTATGCATCAAAACTTATTATAGATAAACTAGAGGAAAAAGGTAATAGCCAAAATTCATATATAATAGAAACAAAATTAATAGAAAGAGACTCTATAAAAAAAGTTTAAGTTTCAAATAAGTGCAATCGCTTGCACAATAAGCTTTAAATAGTAGAGAAATATAAAGATAATTCAAATTAAATCAAAATTTTGGATTAATTTGAATGTTAAAATTATTGTAAACAGTTTCTCAAAATGATATACTATGTCTATCATGATGAGAGAAATAAAATTAAGTTTATATCTAGGGGGATTGAAATGGAAAAAAAATATGTAGTAGGTGTTGATTTAGGTGGAACTAAAATATACACTGCTTTAGTTGATTTAGAAGGATCTATAATAAAGGAAGTCACTGTTAAAACTGAAGCTAATAAGGGTGAAACTGTAGTTTTAGAAAAATTATTAAAAACAATAGATGATGTATTAGAAGGAACAGACATAAATGAAGTTAAAGCAATAGGTATAGGTTCTCCAGGACCTTTAGATGTTGAAAAAGGGTTAATAGTTTACACTCCTAATTTACCATTTAAGAATTTTAATATAGTTCAGCCTATAAAAGATAGATATAAATTAGATACTTACTTAGACAATGATGCAAATGTAGCTACATTAAGTGAATTTATGTTTGGCGCAGGTAAGGGAAGTAAAAACATGGTTTTCATTACTGTAAGCACAGGAATAGGTGGAGGAGCTATAATAAATGGCAGCTTATTCAGAGGCAGTACGTCAAACGCATTAGAAGTAGGACATACTACTGTAATGAAGGGTGGTCCTAGATGCGGATGCGGTAATACAGGATGTGCAGAAGCAGTTGCGTCAGGAACAGCGATTATGAAAAGAGCGAAAGAAGCACTAGAAAGTAAAGTAGAAACATCATTAAATAGTTACGATCAAGTAACAGCTAAAGAAGTATTTTTAGAAGCAGAAAAGGGAGATAAAGTTTCAAAGGATATATTAAATGATGCATTATCTTATTTAGGAATAACTGTTGCTAATTTAGCAAATACATTTGATCCAGATAAAATTGTTATTGGCGGTGGAGTAAGTGAAGCCGGAAGGATTGTATTTGATAAAATAGAAGAGGAAATGGAAAGAAGATGCCTAAAAACAATTTATAATCATTGTAATGTAGAAAAAGCTGTTTTAGGTAATCAAGCAGGCGTTTTAGGTGCAGCAGCACTAGCTATTTTAGAAAGTAAATAGAATAATGTGTACAGATATATCTGTACACATATTTTAAACCATTTTAGGCAAACGGTTGCACAATTAACTTGATTAAACTGGAGGAAAATATGAAGAAAGTTTGGTGGAAAGAAGTAGTAGCATATCAAATATATCCAAGAAGTTTTATGGACTATAATAACGATGGAATAGGAGATTTAAAAGGAATAATATCAAAGTTAGATTATTTAAAAAATTTAGGTATAGATGTTATTTGGATTTGTCCAATGTATAAGTCACCTAATGATGACAATGGTTATGATATAAGTGATTATCAAGATATAATGAATGATTTTGGAACTATGGACGATTTTAATGAATTATTAATGGAAACTCATAAAAGAAAGATGAAGCTAATAATAGATTTAGTAATTAATCATACTAGTGATGAACATAAGTGGTTTATAGAATCAAAGTCATCAAAGGATAATCCAAAAAGGGATTGGTATATTTGGAGAAAAGGTAAAAATGAATCAGAGCCTAATAATTGGGAAAGTATTTTTAAAGGATCAGCATGGGAATATGACGAACATACTGATGAGTATTTCTTACATTTGTTTACTAAAAGGCAACCGGATTTAAATTGGGAAAATGATGAGGTAAGAAAAGAAATATATAAGATGGTAAACTGGTGGCTTGATAAAGGGATAGATGGATTTAGAATAGATGCCATAAGCCATATAAAGAAAGATATAGAATTTAGTGATATGCCTAATGTAGAAGGTAATAGATATGCAAGTTGCTTTGAAAAGCACATGAATGTTGAAGGGATACATGATTTTTTAGATGAGTTAACTGAAAATACATTTGCAAAATATGATGTTATGACAGTAGCGGAAGCTAATGGGGTAAAGGCTGAAGAAGCAGAAGAGTGGGTTGGAGAAGAAAAAGGTAAATTCAATATGGTCTTTCAATTTGAACATTTGGATTTATGGAATAATGAAGATAATCAAACATTTAATGTAAAGGAATGCAAAGACATATTAACTAGATGGCAAAATGGATTAAATAATAAGGGATGGAATGCATTATTCATAGAAAATCATGATATACCTAGAGTTGTATCAACATGGGGGAATGATAATGAATATTGGAGAGAAAGTGCAACAGCATTAGGACTAATGTATTTCATGCAGCAAGGAACTCCATTTATTTATCAAGGACAAGAAATTGGAATGACAAATGTAAAATATTCATCTGTAGATAAGTACAATGATATAAAGAGTATAAACGCTTATATTGAAATGAAAGAAAATGGATTTAGTGAGGAAGAATGTATTAAGAGTTTATGGGCTACATCTAGAGATAATTCTAGAACACCAATGCAATGGAGTGATTCTAAAAATGCAGGATTTTCTAACAATAAACCTTGGATAGAAGTTAATAAAAATTATAAAGACATAAACGTTGAAAAGCAAATTAATGATGAAAATTCAATATTTAATTTTTATAAAACTATGATAAAAATAAGAAAAAATAATAAAGCAGTTATATATGGAGAATATAAATTAATATTAAAGGATGATAATAGCATATATGCTTATATAAGAGAATTAAAGGATGAAAAGTTTATTATAATAACAAACTTAACAAATAAAACAGCTATATATAATTATAAAGATGAATTACTAAAATATGAAAACTTATTGATATCAAATTATAAGGTTTCTAGACATGCTGAATTAAATAATATAAGTTTAAAGCCATATGAAGCAAGAATGTACAAAATAGATTAAATCTATTAATAAGGAGAGAAATAGTAATGGGAAAAATAAATAAAAATAATAAATTAATATCATTTGATTTTTGGCAAAAGTTTGGTAAGGCGCTACTAGTTGTAGTAGCCGTTATGCCAGCAGCTGGACTTATGATTTCTATCGGAAAATTAATAGGGATGTCTGCTGATATATCTATAATAGATACAATTGCAAGGGTTATGGAAGATATAGGGTGGGCTATAATTGGAAACTTACACGTATTGTTTGCAGTTGCTATAGGAGGATCTTGGGCTAAGGAAAGAGCTGGTGGTGCTTTTGCTGGATTGTTATCGTTTATATTAATTAATCGTATCACAGGAGCTATGTTTGGTGTAAACTCAGGTATGCTATCTGATTCAACAGCAACAGTAAATTCATTATTTGGGTCAAAACTTGTTGTAGCTAACTATTTTACAGATATATTAGGTGCTCCAGCATTAAACATGGGAGTATTTATAGGTATAATTGCAGGATTCTTAGGTGCAGCTTTATATAATAAATATTACAATTACAATAAGTTACCTAAAGCGTTAGATTTCTTTAATGGAAAAAGATTTGTTCCTTTCGTAGTTATTCTAGGATCAGTGGTTACAGCTATAGTACTATCAATTGTTTGGCCATTTATACAAGGAGCTTTAAATAGCTTTGGAGTTTGGTTAGCAGAATCACAAGACACAGCACCAGTTTTAGCGCCATTTGTATATGGAGCATTAGAACGTTTATTATTACCATTTGGGTTACATCATATGCTAACAGTTCCAGTAAACTATACAGAACTTGGTGGTGTATATCAAATATTAACAGGTCAATCAGCAGGCACATTAGTAGCGGGTCAAGATCCATTATGGTTAGCATGGATAGGTGATTTAATAAACTTAAAAGATGCAGGTAATATCTCAGAATACAACACATTATTAACTAGTATAGTTCCAGCAAGGTTTAAAGCTGGTCAAGTTATTCTTTCAAGTGCATCATTATTAGGAGTAGCACTTGCAATGTATAAGAATGTTGAACCAGATAAAAAAAGTAAATATAAGACAATATTTTTATCCGGCGGGTTAGCAGTATTTTTAACTGGTGTTACAGAACCAATTGAATTTATGTTTATGTTTATATCACCTATATTATATGTAGTATATTCTATAATAACAGGTATAGGCTTTGCATTAGCAGATATTATTCAATTAAGAGTCCATGCCTTTGGATTTATAGAATTATTGACAAGAATTCCAATGATGGTTAATGCAGGATTAGTAAGAGATATAATTAATTTTATAATTGCATGCTTAGTATTCTTTGGATTAAATTATGGAATATTTAGTGTATTAATTAAAAGATTCAATATTCCAACCCCAGGACGAAACGGGAACTATATAGATTCAGAAACTGAAGATACAAACATTTCATCTAATAATAATAATTTAAATACAGCAAATGATTTACAAGCAGTTAGGATAATATCACTATTAGGGGAAAAGGATAACATAGAAGATATAGATGCATGTATGACAAGATTAAGAGTTACTGTTAAAGATATGAATTTAGTAGCCGAAGAAAAAGAATGGAAAAGGAATGGAGCTTTAGGACTTATATTAAAAGATAAGGGAGTTCAAGCTATATATGGTCCAAAAGCGGATGTGTTAAAATCAAATATACAAGATATATTAGGAGTTTAAGATGAAGTTATTAACACTTAACTGCCATTCATGGATGGAAGAAAACCAATTAGAAAAAATAAGGTATTTGGCAGAAACAATAAAGGAAAAACAATATGATGTTATAGCGCTTCAAGAGGTAAGTCAAGGTATACAAAAGAAAATAGTTAGTGAAGATATAAAAGAAGATAATTTCATTTATCT
>Ga0209639_1003292_pt1 | contig 11023 bp, 10 predicted proteins | sample EPASupsiteHSE605_FD_187268 | JGI IMG/M metagenome (GOLD analysis project Ga0209639, IMG submission 187268) | Bioremediated contaminated groundwater from EPA Superfund site, New Mexico - Sample HSE6-05 (SPAdes) (version 2) | ecosystem: Environmental > Aquatic > Deep subsurface > Groundwater >...
GAACAGTACTATATGAAAAGTATTGAAGCTGTTGAGCTGGCAATAAAATTGGTGTTCTGCTTAAGTAGTCAGCCATTGCTTGGAATGTTTCAGGTGTAACACCAAAGCCCATTAACTGACTCTTGAAGTGTGTAACTGTAAATGAAGTAACAATAGGAGTAACCTTATTTTGGATGTAGGCTGGACCTGCGTCAACATCCATTACTTAACCAGAGTCCCCAATTTGGTGGAAGAAACGATCATAGATATATGCTGAAGCCTTATAGGCTTCTACTAATGCAAGATTTGTGTTGTTCATGAAATTGTGTGCATCAATTACAGCCTGTGGTGGTACTTGACACCAAACCATTGCACGAGTTGAAAATATCACCTTAAGTGCAATTTCTCCAATGAGTTGTGATGGGTATAGTGAGAAAGATTGTAAAGCAATTAGGTCACTAATTGGGATTAAGGTTTTGAGTGTAACTGTTGTTGACTTACTTGGGTTCTTGAATGCAGTTGCAGAAATGTAAATGCCACAAACTTCAGGTGAGTAGTTATATACGGCATCATATGTTGTATGGATGTTCTTTTTGCCGATTTTCTCTGATGATGGTTTAAGATTTGAGTAAGCAAAACCTTCACGTATACATTCTTGTGAGAGATAATCTGTGTCGACTCCATTGTGAAGGATTTTCATTTGACGAAACATTTGATTTGAGGATTTGAAACCAAAGAAGTATACAGGTGTATCAGTTACATTACCAATTGCATAAGCCTGATCTTTAATTTGGGGAATTTGAATGGTTATATTTTCTGTCACTAGGAGAAATGAGTCGTTGATTTGTGATACCATATGAGATGGATGGGTGATCTTGATTGTTGTTTCTGTATTCTCTCCACTGATGGGGAGTGCAACATCATAAGCGTCTTGTGATAATTGAATGAATGAACGAGTACCGTCATTTGGTGGTATGATTGAATTAAGTCCCATGAAGCCGTCTAATACGTTACCGTATGTGGGAAGATTCTTTGCTTGAACGTTGTTTGTACGATGCATGTTTTGCTATAGCGACAAAAATTAGTTATGGAGAATTTCAACTGAACCAAAAGATAGATGGCTTGGGGGATATTCAAAAAGGTTTTGTTTGCACCATTGAGAGCTATAAGATCATACATTAACTACAAAGATAAAGCTACAACTGTGAAGGCTGATGCATTAAATGAAATAAGTGACTTCGTTCCCAAATTAAAAGTGATTGCGCCTGCAATTAAGGTGGCTGACAATGTAAGGAAAAAGATTACTGATCCCGTAGTTGAATGGATGAATAAGTTAAACTTAAACTAGTTGGTGACTATTTTTATTCACGATGAAACAAATATGGCTTGGGGTATATTCAACAAGATAGGCAAAGGACTGAAGCAAGGATTAGACTTTGCAAAAAATACGGTGTTACCAACTGTGAATAAGGTAATTGATGCTGTGAAACCATTCGTTGAGGGAACAAAATATGGTAAATATGTAAAGAAGGCAGAGGATATCAGAAATATTGGACAAAAGTACATTACAGGAGCTGATAAGACAATAAATGCGTTTAAGGGAACTGGTGGTCGTAAAATGATGCCACAGTTAAAGTTCGAAGAGTTAGATGATGGTGAAGATGAAGAATTTGACGAATAAATAAAATTTATGAACTTCTAATATCTATTTTTATTTCGTTTTAAAATGGAATTACCAGAAATTAAAGCAATGACACCCATGCCTACACTACCACCTATGGTTCTTAATAATCCGCATACGATTCCTTTGGTCCAAGTAGGTACCAAGTCTAGTGTATTAGAATTTGAGTCACCTAGTGAGTTTACACAATACATGCAAGAGAATCCAACCAAATTTATCGCTGCAAATACACGTGTGTTGAATAACACCTATAGGATCCCTGGATATGTAATCAGGCAGAATAAAGAGAGAACTCAACTTACCCTAGTACCTGAAGTTGAAGCCAATAGGTACAAAAAGCCACCTAAACAAGATATAGCCACTACTGACATGATTGTGCCTTTAAATGAACAAGTAGATGAACTTACAACGTTACTTAATGAGACCCGTCAAGAGGTACTTAAGACACAAAAGGTTCTAAAAACAATGATTACCACATTGAACCAACATTCTTCAATTTTGGAGAAGTTTTCTTCTGCTTGAGTCTATTGATGACTGTATTTATATGTTGTAGGTTGATTATTTTCATGACTCCCATTTTTATATTTATGTGCAGGCAACTATTGGGTTCAAGTTGACATAACATTTGTTTGAATTCTTGATAGTCTGTGTTGGTCTGAATTGAACGATGTATTTGAGCTATCTCAACTGGTGGATATCCTGCAAATATTGTAATGGAGGTAGCTTGTGATTTGACTGGAGTTGATATACCTTGAAGCTTTTGCGTACAGAGCATAAATGAGACATTAATATGCCTACATTCGAACATAAGTTTATTTAACGGTGACTCATGCTTTTTAAATTGTTCCTCGAATGCAACATCATCATAGAGTACTAAGGTATGAAGTCTACGTCGACTAAAGTCACTTACATGAAGTGCATCAAATAGGGTCTCACGTTGAGCTGGGTCTATATTTCTGGTAAGTTCATCGTCAATAATTTGGTTATAGAGTTGTTTGTATGATTTAAGTCCATATAGTGTTTCAAGTACTTCATCATATGATACAATAAGCACTGGGATTGTTAATTTAGGTTTAAACATTTGATATGTTTGATCATTAGTACCATTGTTTGTAACATAGATCAACATATGATGTGTTCCAAGTTTATCAAGCTTCAATATCTCACGGAAGAAATAGAATGTCTTACCAGTACCCTGTTTACCAAGTGCAATATTGATCGAATTGTAGAATATATTACTGTCAGGATGTATTGGAATAATCTGATTATCTAATTGAGTTGTTTCATTGTCGGTCATTGATTCAATTATGTCTGCATCAACATCAAGTTCAAGTTCACTTTGCATTTATATGATCCAAAAATGAATTTATCTATGTTATCTTAATGAAATCTTGGTTCACTTTGTGGATTATAATATGAAAATGTTTGAAATGGTCTCATATTATCACTACCTGAACAAGGTTCAAATGAATCCTCAGTTACAATTGGTTGTATTGGTACATCTGGAAGTTGTGCAATTTTGATGGTTACTTGTTGGTCAATGTCAGACAATGCTGGTTGTATTACTTTAGGTTGTACTTGCAACACTCCGTGTTGATCTGATCGAAGATCAGGTGTTCCAAATACTATATCATACATATTGATGTTAGACTCAATTGTTTCATCACGTGCACTTACCATTGTGTCAAAATATTTACGTACTTCGGCGGAATAATGTTCATTACCTTCTCTAAGTGGGGCTAGTGTGTGAGAATAGAACTCTTTACCTTTATCACCTATTAATTGATTGTCAACAATAATTACACGTACTGCATTGAGTTGACTGATCGATTTAGCAAGGAATGATTTACGTGAGAGTTTGAGTTCAATGTGATGTGACTTAAACATTCGTGTAAGTGTACTATAATCAAGTAAGGTGAGTCCACCATCTTGAGGTTTGTTTGGATTAAAGTTCTTATGAATAAGTTTAATGTGTGTAACTTGTACAATGAAATAGAACTGATCATTAGAGAGTGAACACTTAAATGAAGGGTCGATGACGATAAATATTTGTGTTGCGTCACGGTAATGGTTGAAAAGAATGTCGCAAAGTTGGCGCATTGTCTTACGATCGACTAAACTGGTGGTTGTCATTTGAGTTTAGATAAAAAAATAAAAGGTAACTTTATTAAAGCTTCATTACAGGGAGTTGGGGCATAGGGATTGTAATTGCACCTGCAACTTGAATTGGGGTACCATTTTGGTTCACTGTATAAGTTGAGTCAGTAGGCATTGGTCCATCAAGTAATGGAAGGCCATGTTTTAATCGATAGTTGTTTCTACAGATGAGCTTATGACGTTCATATGCTTCAGCTTGTTCGGGTGTCTTAATAGTCTGTGATACTTTAGTATGCTTATGATGTTTGAGTTCTTCAACAATTGAGGCAAGTCGGAAGTCTTCTTCATCTGGGAGCATATAGTAACGTGATAGAAGCTCTTTAACCAATAGTTTCCTCATAGTGGATACCTTATTGGCATCATTAAATAAATTTGCATTGTAGATGATTTCGACTACGACATGTGGGAGCAGTGAGTCAACATAGGCTGTAAGTTTGTGTACTTCATCTGGGTCTTCATGTATTCTAACACGTTTAGAGGTCTTGACCGGAATAGCTTGAACTGTGGGTGTAGGTGGTACAGGGGTTGGTAAAGTGAGTGTCTGTTGTATTGGTACTGGAGTGAACACATTTGGTACACCTGAATTTTGATAAACAATTTGGCCAAAAGTGGGGAATGTGATGGGTTGGTTTAAGTTACCATTCATTTTGTATAAAATTAAAAAATATAAATAAATCAAATAAAACAATAAATAAGCTTTTACATAATCGTTGCGGTTGTGAAATGACTTCATTTCCCCGATGAATCAAGAAATCTCCGAAACAGCCGCAAGTTTCCAAGAACAGCTTGAAGAAATGATTGTTGAACTGAAAGAAGACCAACAAAAAAAGTTAATAAAACGAGATCAGTTAAATCAAGAACTAGATCTTATTGAAATCCAAATCGATTCTTACGAAGATACTCTTGAGCAAATTAAGGAATTCATCCAAATGATTAAAGGATAATAAAAAAAATTAATCAATTAGTGTTTACTGTAAGTTTCGCAACCTGATAATGTTGTAGATAACCTCGTCAACATTCCCCGATCTTATTGCAGGATTTTCTTTACATTTATCAATGACATATCTTTTGATTGCTGCACAATTGGGAGTACAGACAACGCTTTCTCTTTCACCTGTTAATTCAGCAACAAATTGGGCCCATTCACTTTTGGATAATACTTTACTTTTAAGTTGTAAATAATCTCTAACCTTTTGATCAGTATATTGTTCAATACTGAAGAGTACTTCTTTTGTTTCACGATTCAAAGAATGAAATAATAAATAATCACGAAAATTATCAAACTGTTGATTATTACCACTCTCGTTTACAATAGGTTGAATGTTCGCATTCTGAATATCTTGCATTTGTTTTAATTGTTCACATTTTTCTAAATAATTAGAATGTAGTTGTTGAATATTTTTGAAAAATATAAGTAAATTCATTTGGTATTGTTTTTCAATCCTTGACATCAATAAATGGAACATTTCATATATATTAGTTAAAGGTGTGTCTTTAAAAGTTTCAAATTCTGGTCCTAAACTAATAAACTGGTTATTATTATTGATAAAATTACCGCCATGGTCATTAAGATAAGGTCTAACGGGATAAGAAGTCTTTGTCCCGTTCCAATCTAAAAAATTCATTTTTAAAAATGAAAACTTGTTTTTACTAGTTTGAATAATTTCCCCAACGAATTCTGTTGGGTATATCGGAAAACTCGTTCAAAAAGTCTCTTAATTTCAGAAACTATCTTCTATTTTCATGATAATGAATCGAATCAATTCAAGATAATTTTAAGGACAATGACTTCATGTCACCTATTGAATTTAAAGGACAATGTCTTCATGTCACTTTAGAATTTTACAAAATGTGACACTTTTTGATGAACGATACAACAATGCCACTTTTCATAAACTTGTCACTTTTCAATGAACGATACAATAATGCCACTTTTCATAAACTTGTCACTTTTCGATGAACGATACAATAATGCCACTTTTCATAAACTTGTCACTTTTCGATGAACGATACAATAATGCCACTTTTCATAAACTTGTCACTTTTCGATGAACGATTAAAAATGATCATACTAATTTTATAATTTTAGTCAAATCAATTTCTGGTAATTGAATCATTATTGGCTTAGTGGATTTGAATTTGAGATATGGATGACACGCCCCATTTGGATGCGTCTGCATCTTTATATGTATTGGGGACAGTGCAGTCTTATGTGTCTCTGTTTTTGACATTATTTTTTCATCTTGTGAGCTCATGGTCCTGAGTGAATAGTTGGTACCTTTGAGTATGCTACCTGAATTAAGTACCTCGAGGTAAGATTCATGTGTAATATGTTTATTTTGGTTCTTGGATACACCTTTAACTTTCAATGCTTCAACTTTACCGTTATTATTCCAGGCTGTGTAACATTTGGCAGTAATGCAGACCATATTGTCAGATGCTTTCTCAATTGCAACACCTAATGGTTTCTTTTCATCTCTCTTACGTTCTAGTTTGTCTGCAATATCACTACGGGGCATGAAGTAACCAACATTTTCATCATAGAATTCTTTATCCTTAACTACATGAGTAAGTAATTGGTCTGGTGATTCAGTTGGAGAACCTGAGGCTGCCCAATACATTGAGTCAGTGTCACCTTCACAGAAGTGTACCTTCTCCATGTCAATACAACGTTCCATGAAATTATAAATGAAGTTCAAATACCAATATTTAGCATTGTCTAGAGTAAAGTATGCACACTGAATTGGGGTCTTGCATTTATAGTAATCAGCTACTGAAGCAATTTCAAATAGGTCATCTGATATTCTACGTGATGAACGGAAGTTAGGAAGGTTTTGAGCTTTAAATGTACCAACACGATCACACATTTTAACACCGGTATATTTTTCTGTATTCATTCCATCATAGCCGTATGAGGCGTTCAATATGTTCTTACATTGGGCATCAAGACCTTTATTACCTTCAAGTGCAGCTTTAATTCTGTCTTCACGGAATGATGAAACAAATGCCTTAAAGCTATCGTGTTTAGAGAATACAATGATATCGGACACTTCAGTCACAGTGAACTCAAATTCATCCATAAGGAACCATAAATAATATGAACTGAATGACATAAATTCATCATTAGTGGAGAAACCTTGAGTTAGTTTACGTTCAGTAACACCTGGACCGGTCTTAACATCATTCTGTTTGAGTAAATTGAACATATAGGGTCCTACAACTTCTTCAGTCAACTCAATTTCAAAATTACGAATTATAGGAGCAAAGTTAACACACTTTTGGATCTTATGAGGTGGAATAAAGCCCTTAAGTTTGGCAATATAGAGTTGAGCCGATTCAGTATAACGATCCATATTGTAGATAACATGAAGTGCTTCAGGTACACTAACGTCCTCAATATGCCTAACTATGTAACCAGGCATATACATCTTTCCACCTGTGTAACTTACAAATGGGTGCTTCTCAGAACTAAATGCATGTGGATATAATGAATTAAAATCAATTCCAAAACAGTGAGTCACAACATTATTGGTATCATAGTCAGTTATAGTGTTAGTTTTCTCATCATACTTGAGTTTGTTAATCAATGTAGACCCTTTAATGTTAACTCTATGGTGTACATTAGCAAGCCCACCAGTAATTCCATCACGTATTATATGATATGCTTTCTCATGTGACTGATCTAATGTAAATGGAAGTCCTCTACTCAATGCAAATCGTTTAATGTTGATCTCAAACTTCACTTTATGCTCATCCTTGTCAGATTTACGACAATTGCAATCCAAACAACATGGCCTACAGTTAAGTAGTGTATGTCCGATGGAATTGTCTATCCGATCAAGTGTTGGATAATGTGATGAATGAGAGCCAGCAGTAAAACGTTGACCACAGATGTAACATGTACCTTCTTCAAACATTTGTTTAACAACTTGATAGTCCAATGTAGATACATTATTTGAATAATCACGACCTTTCTTTTCATCTTGCTTACGGTATTGAAATACACGATCCTTCCAATCATTATATGATAACTTATATAGGGGTTCACGTTTGAGTTCATAGGCACCATTGATTGAGAAATCTCTATACGAGAACCTATATTTACATAATGTGGCACACTTTGAGAGAGACATCTGTTGTAACATATCAATACCAAACTTACTCCAGAAATTAATTAAGAAATTGAGTGCAGGAATCATAATCTCTACATCTTTATTGTTATAATACTCGAGGAATGCCCAATGTGAACCTAACTCCTTAAGATCATTACAGTATTGGTTATATGCAACTTCGGGAATTGAACCTTGCTTGAGAGTAGAAAAGAACTTTGTAATTGGTAATGGTTCACCTGACATCATTAAATCAACAATGGTCTCACTTGTGACTGCTTCATATGGAAAACAACCTTTATCACCCATTGAGCTACCACCAAAGTCTTTAGCAAAACTATCCAACGTACCACCTGCAACAAAATTACGTGCATCAAGTAAAAGTATTGTGGTCTGATTTGAAACAACGGTAACAGATTTGAAACTTGTGGATGAACCTATCATTCCCATAACCTTAGCAAACCTCGCGAGATAATTGATAAACAAATTCATATCAAACTTTGCACTATTGAATCCAAGCACCCTACATTGCTTATATTGAGCAAGATCAGAAAATTCAGCCATGTATTGGTGGTCTTGAACATTGTCTGTAACCACAATTGAAGCCTCTTGAAATAGTTTACCAATGAAATGTTCCATAAAGTCATCGCCGTGTGAATTAAGTGAGAAATGATATGTAAATGTTCCATCTCTTCTGTATGAACACATTGATACACTCATAGGAGTCAACCTAGAAAGAATAGTTGTTGACTTACCTGATGCAATATTCACTGGACACTCATAAGTTTCAAAATCATAAGTAATGTAGTACTTAGTTGGTGTATAACGAACTCCATGTTCCCCAATTGGGTTACCAAATGTGTCAGTAACTCCACGACTAATCATTGTCTTAAGTACAGGTTCAAATGGGACAAAAGGCTGTGAAAATATATCCAACTTAACTTGTCTAGTCAACTTACCATCACACTTCTTAATGTGATTTTCAAAATCTCTCTTGGCGTTCCAATGTTTGTCTCGCATGTTGAACCCTCTACCACATTTGGAACAAAACTGATGTCCAGTAACCTCATTGGTATCTTTAATGAACACAACGTGAGATATAATGTTAGTTGAACCAGGATAAGTAACTGACCTAATACAGATATTGAAGAATGGAAACTCATCGTTGACAATAATTGTATCACCTGGAACATAACTTGTACCTGTATAGTCAAATATTCGAATGTTAACTCTCTCACGATTACAAAAGTCTTCACCTTCAAGTGCTAACTGAAATCCCTTATAAGTCCTAATGAAATCACGACGCTTGACAGACTCAATATTATAATAATCACAGGCAAAATCATGAAATGCCTTCCATTGCTTACATCGCTTCTTATTCTTAGCTAATTCAAAGTCCTTATAGGCAAGGTAAGCTCCCCAGAAACAAAAGTTATCCGGATTATCATAATTAAACACTGATCTACTTTTCTCAAACATCTCTAACCCAGGAATCTTACCAGCCAATGCAAAATGTAAACGATATGAAATCAATTTGATCTCAAATAGAGCAACAATTGAAGAACCAGACTTAGTAGCCCTAATATCATTATCAATTAAATCCAATATAGCCTTCTTGATGGCTTGCTTGGTCAAAATTAGGTCATCCTTCCCACGGATCAAAATTGGTGGACACTCAGTCATTCGACTACTTGCATACCTAATATCGAACTTATACTCATCTTCACCTGGAGCGGCTTGTAACCTCATCAATGTCTCATGAAAAGTCTCACCTTCAACTGCCTCAACTGTTACATTACGGCTCTTTTCAACTCTCTTATGAATTGACCCAAATGAAAATGCAAACTTAAATGTATCTTGACCTGCACTCTTAACTTCATCTTCAAAGAATCTATCCACAGCCTCAATCATACTACTATACTCTCTAACTCTAAAGTTCCTCTCCCATTGTGGTGCATCAGGTCCTGGATGTACACTATACTCAGGTTTCTCAATATTCTTTAAGTGTGATGTAACCAAATTACCCGTCTCACGAAATGTAGGATAATCATTAAGATCCTCAAACATCCAAAAGTCCATTTCAGATCCATCCCAACTACCTGGAAACCCACCAACAGGATTCTTAGTAAAGTCTTTATCAGATAACATATCCACCTTCTGTTGAATATAATAGTTAGGATCACGATTCAATAACTTAATTATCTCTTTAACATTCACCGAACTACGTCTCTTTTCCAAATGCAAATATCTCTCCTCACGTAACTTTTCACGAAATAACTGATGTCTCCGAGCTTTAATCTCTTTATCAGCCTTCTTACGAAATTTCTGATCGTATACAAGCTCATCAACATTGTAGTAAGGATCTCTCTCAGGTACCGCAAACTCATTTTCAGGCTCAGGTTCAGGCTCATAATACTCTCTCAAACGACCAATAATTATCTCAGGTGAAACTCTCTTAACTGACATTTTTTCGAACCCACCACCTTGTTTTGGAACTTCAACTTCCTTTGTAACTGTATACGGCCTACTTGCAAGCCCATTATAATTCAAAAATCCAACAATTTGATTGATTTTTGTACCTGCACTCGCATCTGAGTACCTATCTAACCCCATTAATGCCAACATTTGGTTCAATTCATCGTGTGAAACACTCATCCATTCACCCGGAGTGAGCTCGGACTTCATCGGCGGCAGCGTAAAACTACTTTCCATTTCGGTCTGGCAAAAAAATCCAAAAAGTGATTTTTTCAGAAAAATCGAAAAATTTCAAAACTTTATACTAGAAAGTGCCTTGATTTAGACCCTCCAAACCAAGACAGAAAAATTATTTGCAAAAGCTGCCAAATTGAAGATCTACCTTGATTTGGACCTCAAAAGTGCTGGTGAAACTAACCAGTACAAACACCCTTGATTTTAGCTCCAAAAAGCCTAGCCAAAAAACTTCCGCAAAACCCGTCACCCTATACTACTAACAAGATGGACCAATGTTTTTGATATATTAAAATTCTTTCTAAAAAAATTCCAAAGATTAGTCTGTATAATTCATACGGAGAATCCCATTGTTGAGAATGAAGTTGATCAATTTAGAAATGAATTC
>Ga0209639_1003297_pt1 | contig 11001 bp, 8 predicted proteins | sample EPASupsiteHSE605_FD_187268 | JGI IMG/M metagenome (GOLD analysis project Ga0209639, IMG submission 187268) | Bioremediated contaminated groundwater from EPA Superfund site, New Mexico - Sample HSE6-05 (SPAdes) (version 2) | ecosystem: Environmental > Aquatic > Deep subsurface > Groundwater >...
CGGCGGGATAGAAGACCTTGTCTGCGGACTTGAGGCGGTTCTGCCCAACGGAAACGTTTTTCGCATCCGACCCGTTCCCCGCCGCGCCGCCGGGCCGGATTTAAGGCACCTCGTCATCGGCGCCGAGGGAACCATCGCCTTTATGACCGAAGTCACGGTCAAGCTGTTCGCCTATTATCCGGATGAAATGTGGAAGCATGGATACATCGTCCGGGATTTCCACGAAGGGCTTAAAGTCGTGCGCGAGATCATGGCTAAAGGCTACAAGCCTTCCGTCGTCCGCCTGTACGACAAACCGGACGTGGATCAGAACTACGGATCGGTCAAGCTCAAGGACGAAGAGGCGTTCATGTTCTACTCCTGCGAGGGCCCGGGCGAAGTCGCAGCCGTGAACGGCGAGTCCATCCACAGAATCTGCATGGCGCACGGCGCGGAAGATATCGGCACAAAGGCGGTGGATCACTGGTTCGTCCACCGAAATGATCTTTGTGACTTTATCGGAACCGAGAAAGAACATCAGTACTTCCGCGAAACCGGCATCGCCTACGCCACCGTCGAAATCTGCGCCGACTGGGAAGACATCGGAAAGATTTACGACGACGCCATGGACTACGTACCGAAAAAAGTCCAGAACCTCACCATGTTCGGCGGACACGTATCCCACAGCTACGTCAACGGCACCAACATTTATTTTGTCTACAATATCAGAATGACCTCTCCCGAGGCTTCCGAACTGGATTACTGGTCCGTGATGGACGCGATCTGCGACGTGGTGCTCAAGTACCCCTCCGCGACCATCGTGCATCACCACGGCGTCGGAAAAGCCCGCGTACTCAGGATCAAGGAAGAGCTGGGTTCCTCCTACCAGCTGCTTCGCACCCTGAAGGATTCCTTTGACCCCAACGGCATCATGAATCCCGGCTGCCTGCTTCCGCTCGAGAAGTAAGCGGAAAGCGCCTGAACGGCGCGACAGGTCCTTTGGCGAGCCTCCCGCGCGGCGTCCGAAGACGCGGTTCCGCGCGGGGCGCCGCCCGATCTCTTTCAATAACAGAACATTCTTTTCCCGGCGAATCTTCAATTAGCACACTTCTATGAACTACTCGATCGACCTGGCGTTTGCTGGATTCCTGGATTTGACAAATCAAACCGCGGATGGTAAAATGCGGAACAATAGTACGGATTAAAATACTTATCGGCGCTATTTTTTTGAAGGCTTGAGTACGGATTAACATACTTTTCGAAAACCACTCCGCTTTTATCAACTCATTCAGTTCCTTCCAGCATTTAAACACCGGCAGTTGCAGCTAACAGGGAGTTCCGTATCTTTGCCATTCAGCTTTATGGCGCGGGGAACGCGTCGGAAAGTACATATTACTGCGTTGTAAAACCAAATCATGCGAGAAGGAGAGTATCATGAGAAACTACATCCTCGTTATCGACGAAGGCACAACCGGTACCCGAGCGCTGATATTCGACAGGAGCTTCAAGATCGTCAGCGTCAGCTACACTGAATTCACCCAGTACACGCCCGCGGAGAATATGGTCGAGCACGATTTTGATGAAATCTACGACAAATCGGTAGACATGTGCAAAAAAGCCATGGAAAAAGCCGGACTGACGGCGGAGGACATCGCCTGCGTCGGCGTGACGAACCAGCGCTGCACCTACGGCGTCTGGAACAAGCACACCGGCAAGCCGCTCCGCAGGGGCACCGTCTGGCAGGATACCCGCGCCGCCGCGCTGGTGGACGCGGCGGATAACGAGCAGTATAAAAAGGAATTCCTGCCGCTGACGGGCATTCACACCGGCGCCTGCCGGATCAATATCATATTAAAATGGCTGGTGGACCACGAGCCGGAAGTCGCCCCCGCCCTCAATTCCGGAGATTACATCACAGGGACGATTGACACGTGGCTCATCTGGAAGCTGACGGGCGGCAAGGTGCACGCCATTGCCTCTTCCAACGCGTCGGCCGCCGGCTGCTTCGACATGAAGAACAACTGCTGGTGCGAGCCCATGTTCACACAGTACGGCATCCCCATGAACATTCTGCCCACAATCTGCGACGAGGACGCCAATTACGGCGAAACAACCGTATTCGGCGCGCCCATTCCGATCACCGGCGCGATAGCCGACCAGCAAAGCTCGCTTTTCGCCCAGAACTGCCGCGTTCCCGGAACGGCGAAATGCACCAACGGAACGGGAACGTTCATGGACATCAATGTCGGCGACGAATTCGCCATCCCCCCGACCGGGCTCGACCTCATGTCCGCCTGGACCCTTGACGGCGACCGCAAATACCTGATGGAGGGCATGCTCGCGGTCACGGGTTCGGCGGTCCAGTGGCTCAGAGACGGCCTGGGGATCATAACCTCCTCTGCGGAGACCGAGACGCTGGCCGCCAGCGTTTCCGATACGAACGGCGTGTACTTCGTCATCAACCTTGCCGGAATGACCGTGCCGCGTTACGACCCCTATTCCCGAGGCACGATATTCGGCATCACCCGCGGCACCAGCAAGGCGAATATCGTCCGAGCCGCCCTTGAAGGCATTGCCTTCGGCATGGCCGACATCATGGAGGCCATCGAGAAAGGCATGAACATCAAGATGAAAGAAATCAAGATCGACGGCGGCGCATCCAAGAACAACGTGCTGGCCCAGATGTTCGCGGACTACATCGACTGCGACGTTTTCCGCCCGGACAGCGCCGAGGCAACGGCCCTTGGCTGTGCCCAGATCGCCGCCCTTGGCGCGAAGATCTACGGGCAGAACAACCTGCCCGACCCGCTCGTATACGACCGCGTGTTCAAGCCCATGATGGACCCCGCGGTTCGCGCGGCCAATCTCAAGAATCACAAGAAAGCGCTCACCCGGCAGGAAGGCTGGCTGAAGGATTAACCGCTTTCGCTGGGTAATAGCCGTTTAAGCATTCGAAGGCAAGGATATCCGGTATCGGAGGGAAAGAGAACGGCAAGCGGGCGGCTTTTTGTGAAAGCCGCCCGCCGACTCCACTGCGGCAGGCAGAAAAAAACCGCAGTTTAGAAAAGCGCCGTTTGGTGCAGACGCGCGGGGGGCGTTCCGCCCCGTTTCAGGAAGAAACGAGTAAATGGATTGACAACTGCAAAGAGCGGCAATATAATCAATCATGCAATAATATCTGCGGAACGACGGGGAACCCGTCTTCGCATCTGCCGGGACAAAGAGAGTCCCCGCCGCTGGCTGAAAGCGGGGCGTCCGGCGCGAAGCCGCGCACCAGCCCCTGACCGCAGGCCGACGGACGGGTTATAGTCCAACAAGTGGAGCCTTTGTTGGCTCAAGCGGGGTGGAACCGCGGATAATGATTATTCGTCCCTCAATGCCTACGGGCATTGGGGGTTTTTATATGAAATCAAACAATCATAATAATTCATATGGAGGGTTTCGAGCAATGAAGATCATCCTTAACGGAAAAGAAATGGAATTCGAAATGGGCACGACGCCTCTGGATATGGCCAAAGCGGCCGATCCGGAGCTTTATAAAGCGGCCCTTTCCGCCGCAGTCGACGGGAAACTCACGGGGCTTTACCAGCCCGTGGATCACGACGCGGAGGTCGATATCCTGACCTTTGCGGAAGATGGGGGAAGGAAGACCTTCCGCCATACGGGCAGCCACGTGATGGCGCAGGCGATCAAACGCCTTTTCCCGAACACCAAGTTCGCGATCGGGCCAGCGATCGACAACGGCTTTTATTACGACCTGGATTCCGACCATACCTTTACCGAGGAGGACTTCCCGGAGATCGAGAAGGAAATGGCCAGGATCGCGAAGGAGAACCTGCGCATCGAGCGTTTCGAACTTCCCCGCGCCGAAGCCGTCGCCTACATGAAGGAGCGGGAGGAGCCCTATAAGGTCGAGTTGATCGAGGATCTGCCCGAGGACGCGCACATCTCCTTCTATAAGCAGGGAGAGTTTGTGGACCTTTGCGCCGGCCCGCATCTTGGGTCCACCGGAAAGTTCAAGAACTTTAAGCTCATGAGCGTCGCCGGCGCCTACTGGCGCGGGGACGAGAAAAACAAGATGCTCCAGCGCATCTATGCCACCGCCTTCCCCACAAAGGAAGAGCTGAAAGAGTACCTGGACCGCCTGGAGGAAGCGAAGAAGCGCGACCACCGCAAGCTTGGCCGCGAGCTGGACCTTTTCGGAATCATGGACGAAGGCCCGGGCTTCCCGTTCTTCTTCCCCAAAGGCATGATCATTCGCAACGAACTGGAGGATTACTGGCGCAAGCTCCACCGCGAATGGGGCTATCAGGAGATCAAGACCCCGATCATCCTGAACGAGGAGCTCTGGCACAGGAGCGGCCACTGGGATCATTACAAGGACAATATGTACTTCACCAAGATCGACGGCGAAGACTACGCGATCAAACCCATGAACTGCCCCGGCGGCATGCTGGCCTATAAGCGCCGCCAGTGGTCCTACAAAGATCTGCCCATGCGCGTGGCGGAGCTGGGCCTCGTTCACCGGCACGAGCTTTCCGGTGCGTTGCACGGACTCATGCGCGTACGCTGCTTCACGCAGGACGACGCCCATATCTTTATGACGGACGAGCAGGTCGAGTCCGAAATCGGCGGCGTCATGGATCTCATCGACTCCGTCTACAAGGTCTTCGGATTCAAATATCACGTCGAGCTTTCCACCTGCCCGAAGGACTTCATCGGCACTGAGGAAGTGCGTAAAACCAGCGAGAGCATTCTGAAGTCCGTCCTGGATTCCCGGGGCGTGAACTACGTGCTGAACCCGGGCGACGGCGCTTTCTACGGCCCGAAGATCGATTTCCACCTCGAGGATTCGATCGGGCGTACCTGGCAGTGCGGCACCATCCAGCTGGACTACCAGATGCCCGAGCGCTTCGAATTGACCTATACCGGCGCGGACGGCGAAAAGCACCGCCCGATCATGATCCACAGGGTGGCGTTCGGTTCCATCGAGCGTTTCATCGCGATACTGACCGAGCATTACGCGGGCGCCTTCCCGGCCTGGCTCGTCCCGGTCCAGGCCAAAATCCTTCCCATCACGGATCGGACGAGGGACGTGGCAGGCCAGATTGCGGGCGTGATGTCCGACATCGGCCTTCGGGTGGAAGTGGACGACCGCTCCGAGAAGATCGGCTACAAGATCCGCCAGGCCCAGATGGAAAAAGTGCCTTATATGCTCGTCATCGGCGACAAGGAAGCGGAGGACGGCACGGTGGCAGTGCGCTCCAGAAAAGACGGGGACCTCGGCACCATGACGCTGGAGGACTTCATGTCCAAGCTTCAGGACGAGATCGATTCGAAAGCACACGACTGAAGACCGAAACGAACGCTCCGCGCCCGGCATTTTGGGCGCGGAGCACTTTATTCCTTATGTGAGCTTGCCCGATACAAGCAAACCCTGCGCAGGAACAGCCGCCGAGCCGCGCACCGCCGCAGGATCCTGCTGCCGGTTTATGAATAACGGGTCCGGAGAGTCTGCATCGGGAGTCGTTATGCATTTTATCAAGTGGCGGCGATATTTTCTATTGAGCGGAAGCGGGACTTGTGTTATAGTTAACCAAAACAAACTCTAGTTCCCGAAAGGAGATACCATGAACAAGACGGCAAGATCCACAGCGTTTCTTCTGTCGCTGGCCATCCTATTCATGCTGGCGGGCTGCGGCTCGAACACGCCTCCCGAAGCGACACCCACGCCCGCTCCGGCGGCTACGGATGCGGTATCGGAGGATACGCCCTCTCCGGAGGAAACGGCCGACCCTGCGTCGGCGGAGACGCAGGCGTTCGCCCGCTCCGATTTCCCCGATTTTGAAACGACGGACATCGACGGAAACGCCGTCGATAACTCCGTTTTCTCAGAAGCGAAGCTGACCATGGTCAACATGTGGGCCACCTGGTGCAGTCCCTGCGTCGGCGAGCTTCCCGAGCTTCAAAGGCTTTCGGAGGATTATGCCGGCCAGAGCTTCAGGATTATCGGAATCATCGACTATTCCTGCGACGACGCCGACGTGCGTTCTCTGATGGACGGGGACGGGATTACCTATACCATGATCCACTATGCGGACGCTTTTGCTTCGCTGGAAACCGGATACGTTCCGACGACGTATTTTGTGGACGGGAGCGGAAAGATCATGGGCTCGGCGAATATCGGCGCCAATGATTACGAGGGATGGAGCGAATTGATCGATGAACTCCTCAAGGATGCGGAATAAGCTTCTGCCGGTTGCGCTCATCGCGCTCGGCCTGTTCATGATCGCGGTAGGCGTTACCCGGGGCGAAGCGCTGACCGTTTTCGCCAAAGCGTCGAGGGTGTGCCTCGAGTGCATCGGAATCGGCTGAGCATGAAGAAAAGGAAGGGCGGTTTCCGCCACGCCGTTCAGGCGGCTTATACCGCGCTGACCAACGCGTATGTAATCGGATTTATCAGAGGGACGGTTTACGGCGGTCCCACCAAATACGTCTGCGTTCCCGGGCTGAACTGTTACGCATGCCCGGGAGCTCTCGGAGCGTGCCCCATAGGCGCGCTTCAGGCGGTTTTGGGGAGCAGCAAATACAAGTTTTCATACTATGTGGTCGGCTTTATCATTGCCTTCGGAGCGCTCTGCGGCAGACTGATCTGCGGATTTCTGTGCCCGTTCGGATTTGTTCAGGACCTTCTGCACAAGATTCCCTTTCCGAAGAAAGTCAGAACCTTCAAGGGCGATAAAACGCTGCGGAAGCTGAAATACGTGATCCTGGCGGTGTTTGTGCTGCTGCTTCCCATGCTGATCAAAAACGACGCAGGCTCGGGAACCCCGTGGTTCTGCAAGCTTATCTGCCCTGCCGGCACGCTGGGCGGCGGCATTCCGCTGACGGCGGCAAACAGCGCTTTAGGCCAAATGACGGGCTGGCTGTTCGACTGGAAACTGTTGATACTGGCCGCCGTTCTGCTGCTCTCGGTCGTGGTTTACCGCCCGTTCTGCAAGTACCTTTGCCCGCTCGGCGCTATTTATTCATTTTTCAACAAGGCGTCCTTATACAGCATGGGCATCGACCCCGAGAAATGTATAAAATGCGGCGCCTGCGAACACGCCTGCAAAATGAACGTTCCTGTCATGACGGACCAGAACCATCCCGAGTGCATCCGCTGCGGCGACTGTAAGCGGGCATGCCCAAAGGGAGCGATTTATTCAGGAATCAGGATAAGGGGCAGACAGGCGCAAAAAAAGTCAGATGGGGCCGGTTTAACTTGATAGGACTTGAAAAATGTGGCATTATAAATGTGATGGAACAGATCCTACACTCTAGTATTCTTTATTAGGAGGTAATACGGATGTCCAGCTATTCCGACCTGTATGGTTCGTACGGTATGTACAACACGTTATACGGCATATCGTCGATCATCGTACCGGCACTCATCATCTCTTTCATTCTGGCGCTGTTGGTTGCAATATTCTTTCTGCCCAAGCGCAACCGCGGCAAATTCTCACCCTTCCTCACCAAGGTCTACAACTTCCTGAACTTTAACGTTTACTGGATCACCTGGATACTGAAAGTATTCTTCATGACGCTGTCGATCTTCCTGCTTGTGATGGGCGTTTACGTCATGTTCGCGCTGAACTTCTGGGCCGGACTGGTGCTGATTCTCAGCATTCTGCTCGTGCGCGTCGTATACGAGGGCATGTACGCCATCCTCTCTATCCGCGACAACGTCGAGGAAATGAACCGCCGCCAGGGCGGGTACGCCGGGAATTACAACGACAATCCCCACCCCCAGCCCGAATCGCCCAGGCCGCGTTCAAACTTCCGGGAATTCGCCCAGAACGGGCCGCAGAGACCCGAACAGTCGCAGCAGGAGGCTCCCGTAACAGAGCCGCTTTCCGTGGACCAGATCAAGACCGAGGAGACCCCTTCCGAGTCTCCCGCCGTCTGTGCCAACTGCGGCGCGGAACTCCGCCCCGGCGCAGTGTTCTGCGCGAACTGCGGCTCACGCGTGCAGTAATCTTTATCAGGATGAACAGGGCTCCCTTTAGAAAAGGGAGCCCTTCGTCTTATGTTTTTATCCCGGTAAACGTTGCTCTTGTTATCCTGAATCCATCGTTCGGAGTTTGAAATTAACGGATGAAAGTTGTTTAAACGGCAGAACCGGCGTATGGCGCCTGGTAGCGAAGCAGAAAAAAGCCGGGGGGATGGGTGAGCGGCGAAAAGGGAGACTACAGCTTTTCTATTCAAGGCACACTGGGAGGGACGGAGCTTGCAGACGCCGCCGAACAACCGTATTTTTTATTAATCAATTCTGAATAAACGCCTTCAGCGCGATTTCGGATAAACAGGCCCCCGCAGTGCTGCGGGGGCAAAGAAAAACCGTAAGCGCGATTATTTCTGCAAGCCGGGCTTCCTGCTGAACGGGATTCCGACGGCCATGAAAGCGGCGAAGATGATCAGGTAATAAACTACGGCCATTTTGTGGCTGACGATCGCGGCGGCCATCATGAACAGGCAGCCGAGAATGGCCAGGGTGTTTACGCCATAGCGCGTGAAAGCCCTCATGTCCTTCTGCTTTTTCATGGTAAGCAGGAAGATGGGAATGTAGGAGGCGTAGATGGTAATGATCGGCAGCTCGGAGGAATCGAAGCAGAAGGGCCCGAACCATAGCGGGGAGGCAAGGTTCGCGCCGTAGAAATACATGAGCCAGAAACCGCAGAGCACCATGCAGATGATGGAGGAGTTGGTGGGCATGTTGGTCGCGGGGTCGACCTGCTTGAACACTTCGGGTTTCGGACCCAGGTCCCTGACCGCAAGCGAGTACATGCCGCGGGTGCAGCCCAGCATAAGGCCGTTCAGCGTTCCGAGGCAGGAAACGACGATGAGCGCTGCCACGACGGTTCCGCCGACGTTTCCAAACAGGGCGGAGAAAGCGGGGGTTGTGCCTTCGTTCAGAACAACATCCTTATTCACCGCGCCGAAAAGGCCCACGTTATAGAGAATGTAGACGATAATAACGATGACTGCCCCGAGGATAAGAGCCTTCGGCAGGTTCTTTTTGCCGTCCTTCAGCTCCGAATTGATGCTGGTAGCAATGATCCAGCCCTCATAGGCAAAGGACGTGGCGCAGACGGAGATGAACAGCGCGCTGCCGGCGTTGAAGGTTGCGGAGGTCACCGGGGCGGTGAAGTTCTGTATGGTCAGGCCGTTTGTTAGACCGACGATCGTTCCGATGACACCGACGGCGACGAGCGGGACGAGCTTGATCACCGTGGTGCTGACCTGGAATTTACCCGCAAGCCTGGGGGATATGGCGTTGACGCCGTAGCTGGCGCAGAGGAAGAACGCTGCGATCGCCAGGCACCCGCCACCGGTGATGTCCATTCCGAAGAGCGCGCAGAAATATCTTGCGGAAACCCATGCCAGCACGGAAGTCAGCGTCGGGTAGTATATCGTGGTCATGAACCAGCCTATTAAATAACCATATTTCGGACCTACTACCACTTCCGCGTAGTCCACGATGCCGTTGACGCGTTCATAACGGGACGCCAGATTCGCGAAAGCGATGGAGCAGATGATCATGATCAGACCGCCGATGATCCATGCGAGTATGGATATAGGCAGGCTGCCTTCGGAAACCTCGAGGATCTTCTGCGCTTTGAAGAAGATTCCCGAGCCGATGATGATGCCGACAACCATGGAAATAGCCGTTGGCAGGCCGTATTTGCGCTTTAATTCACTTTGCATGACGTTGGAATCCTTCTTTCAATGATTGGACTGAAATGTGAATGAAAATACTCCAGAACAGACGATACTATATGTCATTTGCCAATGTCAATATTATTTCAATGCAAAAGTGCCGTTTTGCGTAAAACAGAAACCCAAAAAGGAGGTTTTGGACAAATTTTCCTTTTCGAAGCGCTGATCTTTGTTATAATAATAAAGAATGAAGATTTACGGAGAACGCATGAAGCGGAATACCACAAAAGAGCCTGAATATAGCGAAAGCCATAAAACTGCTCCCCAAGGGGAAACGGTTTCGGCCGATTCCGGATCGGACGCGGGCTTTGCGAAAAAGCAGGAATGTGAAAACGAAAGCCCAGCGGACCGCAACGGGCTGTTCCCCGGCGCGCATGCAGACGAAGACGCGGGGATTTCCAATTATAAAACAGCGCTTGGGCTTGCGGGGAACGGACCAAAAAAAGAGGACGGGGAATGTTCTGAGAATGCGCAGGACGCAAAGGAATCTGCTTCGGATAAAGCGGAGGATGCGGACTACCTGCGCAGGCGGAAGCTCGTCAGCATCGTCTCAATCATTGTGCTGATCGTCTTTTTCATCGTCGCGTATTTTACGATCGGGAAACCCATGCTGGCGACGGTTAGCAATCCCGAAAGCTTCCGCAAATGGGTCGGCGGCCACGGAGTGCTCGGCTGGCTCGCTATGATCGGCATGATGGCCCTTCAGGTGATCGTGGCGATCATCCCCGGCGAGCCTATTGAAGTCGGCGCCGGATACGCTTTCGGCACGTGGGGCGGAATGGCGCTCTGTCTGGCCGGCGCCGCGATCGGCCAGCTGATCATCTTCCTGTTCGTCCGGAAGTTCGGAACCAGGCTGGTGGAGGCGTTTATTTCCCGCGAGAAAATGCAGTCCATCAAGTTTATAAACGACAGCAGGCGGCTGGAGCTTCTGACCTTCGTTCTGTTTTTGATACCGGGCACGCCAAAGGACGCGCTCGCTTATTTCGCCGGGCTGACGCCGATCAACATGTGGCGCTTCATCGTGATAACGACGATCGCCCGCATCCCCTCGGTCATTACTTCGACCATCGTCGGAAGGGCCCTGGGAGACGGAGAGCTGAAAACCGCCGTGATCGTTTTCGTAGCGACAGTCGTGGTATCCGCATTGGGAATACTCGCATACAGGCTGTATTCAACCGGCAGGAGTAAGGAGAAGAAAGAGGAGGATGAAAAATGAAAAAAGAAGACGAGCGCTTTGTCGTCACTTACAGGCAGGGCGCCATG
>Ga0209639_1003298_pt1 | contig 11000 bp, 14 predicted proteins | sample EPASupsiteHSE605_FD_187268 | JGI IMG/M metagenome (GOLD analysis project Ga0209639, IMG submission 187268) | Bioremediated contaminated groundwater from EPA Superfund site, New Mexico - Sample HSE6-05 (SPAdes) (version 2) | ecosystem: Environmental > Aquatic > Deep subsurface > Groundwater >...
GTTGCCGAAGAAACCAAGCAATCAATCAAGAGTAAATCATTTTCTTTTACTGAATTGGCTTATCAAGAGCATAACAGCCATGTTGAACCACTAAAGCAGGAAATAGAGTCGTTAGAGAAGCAGGCAAGGGAACTTTGGGATACCATCGAAAGCGAAAAAAAGAAGAATGCAGATACCAGGGCATTAAGAGAAATTCATAAAAGATTGGGTGAAGAGTTACGTAAGAAGCGAAATGAGCTTCCGAAAATCCAAGTTGAATACGAGGTGGATTTTCAGCTTAAAATGCTTGCCAGCGAGCTAGATAGATTGGAAGGATGGAATGTGGCTGTTAACTTATATAAGATCCTTGGTCACAAGATCAACGATTTAGTAAAAGTTATATTGCAAATTGAAAATTGTCATGGCGGTGAGTTTTACGCAGCACCTGCTCTGATAATGATTAAAGATCTTATGCCCTGTATTGTATCCAATTACAATATGCATTTAGCTGGACTACGACAAAAGGACAGAAAAGAATTAGAGAAAAAATTCTTTGATAGGTTTGAAAACTTGAAAGCAGAAAGTGAAAGAATTCAGGAAATAAAAGAAAAGTACGAGGGTCAAAGTATGCCCCCCTCAAAATAAAACACGTTTTAATTTTGGGGGTCTTGACTCGGCAGGGTTCTAGACAAAGGAGATTTTTTGGATTTTCACGTGAGGGGGGTGGGGGTACCCTCCCCTATTTTTAAGAAATGAGGAGAAAAGCAGCATGAATGAAAATAGAGTCAAATCCTTTAAGCCAATGTGGGAATTAAAGCAATCCGCGAACCCGGACACACTGGAATTGTATATTTATGGTGATGTCCAGGGAGATTACTTCGACTGGACAACCTGGGGGATGGTCGAAAGCGAAACCTCAGCAAATCACTTTAAGGCAGAGCTTGCAAAATATCCGAATGTCAAAACCATAAACCTTTATGTAAATAGCTATGGCGGCAGCGTCTTTGAAGGCACTGCAATCTATAGCCAACTCAAAAGACACCCTGCTCAAAAGATTGGGTATGTTGATGGCTTTGCTTGCTCGATCGCGACGATCCCTTTGATGGCATGTGACAAAGTTATCATGCCGAAAAACACAATGATGATGATTCACAACATGTGGACAATAGCAGCCGGCAACGCTGCCCAGCTCAGAAAGGAAGCTGATGATCTCGACGTTATCATGGCCGGTAACCGCCAAGCTTATCTTGAAAAATCAGGCGGCAAGCTCTCTGAGAAGAAACTAATCCAAATGCTTGATGAGGAAACGTGGTTAACCGCTGATGATTGCGTTAAATATGGGCTGGCAGATGAGATTTTAAGCAAAGAAGCCGATCTCACTAAAGCAAGGCAACTGTTACAAAAGATGAATTATACTTTAGAGCAACAACTGAACTATCACAAATCCCTTGCGGCTCAGGCGAGAGAATTAACGGTTAAGGCATCAAGCCCTCAAGAAAACAAAACGATTAAGCTTATGGCAGCATTGTTTAACTAGGATTTGTGGCCTGTTGACCTCGTGAATAGTAAAGCCCCTTTCTGCATGAAATGAAGAAAAGGGGCTTTTACGCTCAAGTATGGATACCTTGGGACAAGAAGTTTTTGCCCTCAGCCCTACGTTAGGCGTTTGATTTTGGCAATTCAATGGGGCTAGGCAAAGAAGTATTACCCTACATGATAAATATAGCCCCTCAGAATGGTTCCTGGCTCGTGTGCATTAAATTGGGGGACGGACTATGAATAAAAAGAATCCTGACTGGTACCAAAAAACAATCGCAAGACTCAGCTGTTACCCTATGTTGTATACGCGAGCGGCCATTTTAAGGCTCAGGCTTGATCCGGACTATCATTGGGGTGCGGATGTCCCTGGGACTGCTCAGGAAGCCGAGAAAGAGCTCTTAGAGCTAACTTATAGTCTCAATGAGGTAGATTATGTAGTTGGACAATTGGCCAAAGATAAACAAGAGCTGATTAAGCTAAGATATTTTCAGAGAGGGGCTAAGGATGTAGAAGTTATGAAGCAGTTAGCTCTTTCACAATCGAGTTATTACCGATTGAGGAATAGGACCATACTTAATGTAGCAAATTTGTTTAATCTTTATCTGGAGTAAGCAAATTGGCAAGCGCTTGCCAATTTAAATATAGGACATGTCAATTTTGTGGGTCAATTCAGGGTAATAAAAATGAGCCCGAAGGCTCAGAAATTAGGCAAATTAGATAATTTCATAATAGCAGTTATTACTATTCTCATTTTTTGGCTATTAAATACATCCTTCAAGAAGGAAATAAATTCATATTCGTTTTTTAAATCAAACCTATTTTCCGTCATTCCGCATTCAACGCTAATATCTTTATCTAATTGGATCTTTACTGGATAAAATGAAATATTGTGAGCAAATGTGAGAACTGTAAATCTATAATTTTCAAGAAATTTACCCTTTAAATTAAGTCTAAATAGAAAATCATAATTAATAAAGGCGGAATGTACTTCATTAGGTTGTACAATTTCGGCATATACCATATCCTTTGTTAATTTCGGCAAAAATTTTGCTTGTATTTCTAGAATCTCTGTTGGAGTTTTGATATCTTGTTCGTTAAATAATTCTGGCCAAAGACTTTCCAAATTATTGTTCCCCTTTCACTATGTTATTTCAAATACAATTGGTAGATGATCGCTAATTTGTTGTTTAGGTCGACCATTTGTATTAACAAGTGGCGTACCATTAACTTTATCAATAATTTTAAGACTATCAATATCAAAATTATCAAAAAGAGATGGCCTAATAATAACTTGATCAAACATATTCCAAAAATAAGTTACATGACCTGATTTAGAATAATAATATGTTCCTGCAGGCATATTCTTATCACCAAATAAATTCCACATTGGATTATAAAACATTGAATATTGACGTTTGTTAATTATTCTATTTCCTCTTTTTGCTTCCTCTTGAGTTGGAATAGAATGTAGTGCTAAAGCCCCAACCATAGGCTCTTCAAACGGGTTCATATTAAAATCGCCAACTATAACGGTTTTGTTATTACCAATTAGATTTTCAGCTTCTTCAATGCATTGTTTAAGATCTATTGATTCGGCAATAAAAGTTAGATGGTCATTACCATGGAGTTTACTTGGAAAATGAACGCCGACCAATAAATGGAATCCTAAAGTCTTGTGAGGCATTTGCATTATTGTAAAATGTGTACGACTATTTATTGGCTTGACATTGCCTGGTTTAAAAATTGATAGGGTTGTAATACGGAAGCAAGCAATGGGAGGTATAAGATAAAGTGAATAATCGTTTTTGCTGAGATTCTTTAATAAGTCTATAACATTATCAGTATACTCCGCAAGTAGTACCACGTCACACTCTTGTTCACGGATTAGAGGCTCCAAAAAGGTGTTTATTTCTGGATTCTTAAATGTATTCCAAAATAAGTATTTCACACTAACACGTCCTTATAAAACCTCTTTTCGACACTAATTATTTATTTCCTTCCAAATTCATGAGGATTGTTTTGATTTAACAATTTAGCATACCTAATATTGAAAAACCGCTCCAACGAGCGGCTAGTCATTATCCGGTATGTATTCCAGTAAGTTCATATGATGCGGAAAAGGTGCAAAGTCAAAGTAGCTGCCTAAGAGCAAATCCAGAGGGTTCATACTACTCTTTAGGTTTTAGTCCCAGGAGCAACGCATAATAAAACTCTTCCATACCCGGTTCTATAATTTTAGTTTTGTCCAATATCACAATGTCACTATCTGGGTTCTGGAGCGTAACTTCCGAAATGTAATCCTTTAGTTTACGTTTGAAGTCCTTCTCATCTTTTCCGAAAATAATTGGACGCCTCAAACTAACCTTTTTTACCTTGTTAATTTTCATTTTGGCTTTAATCTCGGCGTGTCTTCTATTTAGACGTTCTTTAATAGGTTTTTTTATATACTCAAAGAACTCCTGAGTATAATTAATTTTTCGATTAACTTCCCAACTAGGTTTATATTCTGGTAAACGAAAAGTCATTAGCCACCCAAAATCTTGATAATCATTTCGCCAGAACTCGGGCCAATTTATTACCCATCTGTTCTTTACGGCTCCTTGTTTTAACGGAACGCGATACTTGATAATCCTTTTTTCTATTATTGCCCATCTCCAACAACTTAAGTCTTTAAGTAGCTTTGCACAAGAATCGGATATCCAACAACCTGCCCATTCTTGTTTCGCTTCCATCAAATGAGCTTCAACTATTGGCTTGCCGATTATAAGTTCATCATTAATCAGACATTCACCGGTTGTGATTGCACCACGCAGAGGAAATCCCTGATTTAGAGAAAAATTCATTAACCTACATGAACATTCCACCATGTTCCAAAAGGCGAATTCATCATTTGTTTCTGTGTAAAGAAGAATAGTATCTGAAAATAGACGATAGTGAACAGTTGGTGCGTCTAGACCTTGTTTAGTGTCAAACATTAAATCAATATATTGACTGGTTGTGTCAAAAGCTAAATTAACAGAGGACAAGAAGAAATCTTGCATTGTTTTTGTAAGGTGACTTAATTTATTAGACGTAACAATATTACTAAATCCCAAAATATCAAATAAGCCTATGAATCTTTGAGTCGCTCTAACTATGTGTTCATCCATTTGTGGATTTCTCCGGTATGTATTCCAGTAGATCACCTGGTTGACAGTTCAGATAAGCGCAAAGTTTGCTTATCACGTCTAATGAGATGTTTTGATTCTTATCGATTTTTGCCATAGTTGTCCAAGAGAGAATTCCGGCATTAACCAAGTCTTGCTTCTTCATATCTTTGTCAATGAGTATTTTTAAAAGAGGTTTATAACTAATCATAATCTATCTCCTTATTAGCTGAGTTTTTCTTTATTATAACATGATAATCTAAGGAAAAGCTAAGATATTCTCAAGGAAAGAGTTGACTAATTATCTTAAGATACGCTATAATAATCTAAGCGAAAACAAAGATAATCTAAGGGATACGTGAGAGAAGCAAAAGAGGGGAGTGTATTTATGAAAACACAAGAAGAGCTTAAAAATGAATTATTCGAGCGAACTTCAGAGGTAGAGAACGTCCTAATAAAACTTGATAAGGCCAGCCTGATACTAGACCATTGGATGCATGAGTATGTTTTCTCTGAAAAACCAGACATAGGGGAAGCGGTAAAATATTGGGGAACTAGATCCGAAGAAAGAAACATTAATGGTGAGCAATCCTGCAAATGGTTCTATGAATATAACCTAATTATTGGATTTGTAGACATTGTGTCTGACTATGTTTTCGAGAGCAAAAAAATATTGGAAAAAGCTGCATACGGTGAGAGGAGGGCATAAAACATGATCGATTACACGACAAAACATGTTCGAGCTACACTCAAGAAGGAATTGAACGAGGACCATTTATATTCGCCTAACGGTGATCCGCGTCAACGCAGTAGATCAACAGCCTTTGGTTACATGGTCGCAATTCTTGAAAATGGACAGCCTTTTAGCCATCAGATCCGAGCTCTAGAGGATGTTGTGAGTATATGGAAATCACTTGCTGAAGAAGCGGAAAGGGGCTAATGTATATGGCCGGATACGCTCAGAACGTAGGAGAAGGCCGATATCGGCTAAGATACAAAGATCATTCAAAGTATGTCGAAGCTAAAAACGACAAGGAAGCAGGAAAGGAACTAGCGAAGTTTGTCACAGAAGTAGAAAGTGGGGACTTCACAAAAGCCTCAAAAGTGACTTTCAGGGAATTTGTGAAAAAGTGGCTCAAGAATTACGCTGAAGTAACACTGGCGCCAAAAACTTTACATCGTTACAATGAACTTCTTGAAAGCCGAATTCTGCCTTCCTTGGGAGATAAGAAACTTGAAAAAATTAAACCATTGGATTTGCTAGAATTCTATAAATCGCTTCGGACAAAGCATAAGTATACTAGACTATTTAAAGATGGCAGAAGGGAGCAGGGCGAGGCTGAGAAGCTCTCAGAACAGACTATAAAGCATCACCACAGGTTAATATATGCCATATTCGAAAAGGCTATAAAATGGGGTGTTTATAAGGGAGATAATCCGGCCAAGCATGTGGATGCTCCTAAAATCGAAAAGAAAAAGGCTAAATGCTATGATATGGAGCAAGTAGCAGCTATGCTAAAGGCTTTAGAAAAGGAGGAACTAAAGTACCAAGCGTCGATTATGATTGCTTTAACCACAGGGGCTCGGATGGGCGAAATAATGGGCCTAGAATGGCAAGATGTTGAATTCGAGAGTAAAACTATTGAGATAAGGCAAGCGAGCCAATATTTATCGGATAAAGGCACATTTATCAAAGACCCTAAGAACGAGACTAGTAAGCGCAAGATATCAGCCAACGATTCCCTCTTAAAGCTTCTAAAGAAATACCAAGAAGACCAACAGCAGAAGGGCTTTATTTGCCAAGCTAACAATCGGCTTTTTATTCGCTGGGACGGAACTCCTGATCCTCCTTATAGCCTGGCTCATTGGTTTCCAGGTTTCATAAAACGACACGAATTACCCGACTTAAACTTTCACGGGCTTCGACACACCAGTGCAACATTTTTAATCAGTCAAGGCATGGATATCCAAACCATTGCCGGCCGGCTTGGCCACAGTACGAGTGTAACGACACAGAATATTTATTCTCATTTTCTCCAGAGCAAAGATCAACAGGCAGCTGATCTGATGGAAAAGGCATTCACCAGTGACAAAAAAACACCAAAGAAAAAACCAAAAAGGGACGCAAAATGATGCGTCTCTTTTTTATGGAGGTATGGATTATGGTTATTGATATACGGGGTAGGGGTAGAAATGATGGCCATATTTTAAGCCATAAACTGATAGAAAAGCAAAAAATTAAAGCCAAATGTATCCAAATGACTTTCAAGAAAACCTGCTTATATCAATGGCTACAGGATTTTGTACAAAGACATAAAAATGCTTGGAACGCTCTCAAAATCCGATATATGTGAGTATGTGGGGGTTCAAGTCCCCCCTCGCCCACCACAGCAAATTCAAGGCCTTCGGGCCTTTTTATTTTTGCCTGTGTTTTGATTTTTTTAGACTTTGGACAGATTTCTATATTAATCATCTTTGCAAAAAAGAGCATGACGGAGGTATGCTCTTTTTTGTATTTATCTGATATACAGCGCATATATGGGATAGTAAGAAACTATAAAAATAGGTACAAAACTGCAGAAAATAAGTATAAAACGCATATTATTAGGTATTAAACTCTTATATTTTGGTAAATAATTCTTGCAAAATACGCTATAGGTGAATAAGATGGTGGTGAGAAAAGTGAAGTGTCTGTGGAGGGGGTGGAAGAATATGACCAAATTGTTGAAATCAGCTTTATGTGCTACGCCAAGTTTTATTGGGGGTATCGCAGCTATTTTTGATTTGGGCGATACATTGACCAACTATAACGTTTCTGATACTCCTGAGGAAGCAGACTACAAAGCTCTTAACGCAGACTGGGTAACTGTTGGTAATGACATTAGAGGCGCTATTATAGAATGGGAAATTGAAAATGGCGAAAAATAGAAATGCGACATCTCCAAAGGAAGCGGAAGTATTACACCCAAAGGAAGTAAAAGTAGCGCGACAAGAAGTCGATAATGCAAAGATGCAGATTGCCGTTGCAGAATATCGGCACTCCGGTCCAATACCTGACCCAATGACGCTTAAGGGATACAATGATGTTTGTCCAGGAGCGGCAGATCGGATCATTGCCATGGCCGAAACTCAAGCGAAACATAGGCAAGAGATGGAGAAAACTGTTGTGAATTCTAGAAGTAGTGATAGTAAACTAGTTAGAACCCCGGCATATTGCCGGGGTTCTAAGGTTCTTACGGTTAAGGTGGATTGCATTAAATATGGCTTGGCAGATGAGATTTTAAGAAAAGAAGCAGTATAACAAGGGGGGAGAGAATTGAAAAAAGTCTTTAAAGTCTTAATTGTATTTCTCATGATCTGGCTGGGATTTACCCTCTATTTTATAAATCAGCATTTCGTAGTGGGTAAAGAAGCCAAGATAAATAAAACAGTAGTTTTTGATGATGTAACCATCGAACTGGACAGTATAGTACTGTATAACTTTAAACGTAGCCCAACTAATCTTTTCACTGAAAGAAATGATTTTAAGGATAGATTGCTTGTGAAACTTCCAATACCACTTGTTATGCCTTGTTTCAGAACCATGTTTTTATATAGTAGCCCTTATGAGATAGACAACAAGCTTTATCAAACTGCTCTTTTTGGCAAGTGTATATTTACCAAAAAGCTGACTATTGGGACAACAGAATACCATGAATACTTTAGAGATCACCTAAGCATTTATATGGTAGATTCTACTGGTATTGGTTATGGCAGCGGTGGTAGTACACGATATGAAGAAGATAATAGCCAAGAATTAGATTTTTCGACACGAGGTCGAGATTTTCCAATTGAAAGATTACAAGAAGGAATGAAAGTAATGATTAAACACTTGGAAAGTGGAGAAGAGAGGGAATTAAAGATAGATTCCCGAGACTTTATTAATTATAAGCACAATGATGCTTTTGGGAAAGCATTCCCATTTCCTTTAGATTTGGAGTGATACACGGCTTAGGAAGTATAGAGGACATAATTTGTCCGATTTGACTAAATCTTATTATTTTCAGTATAATGCCTTTGTCTACTCGAAATCAGCTTGCTACAGAATTCTTAGTCTTTTTGGATTTGGCCGCTTATCGGAGTGATTCAGCCAACTTTCAGCTTTCCTTCAGAGTCAATTCAGCTGGTTATTGGATAATAAAGATAGATTTGTTCAGAGTTGTAAGGGGGATTTCTATATGCAGAAACTAACAGGAATCAAACTATTGCTGGTCGATGATGAGCCGAATATCCTCCAATTTTTAGAGATGGGTCTTCAGGAAGAAGGCTTTGAAGTGCTAACGGCTCAAGATGGGATGACGGCAGTAACGCTCGCTAAGCAATTCCAGCCCCATATTGTGATCCTCGATGTCATGATGCCTGGTATGGATGGGTTTGAAGTCTGCCGAATGCTTAAAAAGACCGAGAATGTTGCTATTATTATGCTGACGGCTAAGGACGAAGTGGATGACCGTGTGAAAGGACTTACACTCGGAGCAGACGATTACATGATGAAACCGTTTAGCTTTGAGGAATTATTGGCCCGCATTCACGCTAGAATTCGCAATCAGTTCCCTAATCTAGTGGGGGAGGTTGTAAAAGGGCCCTTTCGAATTGACGATCGGCGTAAAGAGATCCTCTATAATCAGCGGGTTTTGGAACTCTCGACGACTGAGTACGAACTCCTCAAATTCATGGTGCTTAATCAGGGCTTGGTCTTGAGTAAATCAACCATTTTAGATAAAGTGTGGGGTTATGACTTTGGCGGGGATGAAAACATCGTCGAGGTGTATATTCGCTCGCTTAGGGATAAATTAAACGATAAAGAGCATCGAATTATTCGCACCTTGCGAGGAGCGGGGTATCGAGTTGACCTGTTATGAAACTACAAAATCCTTTTCGGCGTCTGTTCGCTCCCAATTCGCTGCGCTTTCAGTTATTATCCCGTTCTTTGCTGCTGATAGCTGTATTACTGGTGATAATCGGTCTGTTCCAATATGTGTTTATGCAGAGGTTTATCTACGAAAATAAAGCTCTCAGTATACAAAGCCAAATTCAAGGGATTCCTCCGTACGCATGGGATCTGATGGCGGGTAACAATTCAGACTTTATACCAGACAAACCCGTCAAACCAGACTTGCCTGAAAACGGTCCACCAGACACATCAAGTGAAGATCCAGATCATAGATTTAATCATGGCCCGTTTTTCTTTTTGGACTCTTCAATTGTACTAATTGATAGCGAAGGAAACTATTCGGTGATATCTAATTCTTCGATAAATGTTGAAACACCGCCAAAGCTCAGTGGACAGGACTATCAAAACGCTATGCATTCTCAGCAGAGATTGAATTATAAAGTGTTGAACCAATCTTCAGGTGACGAGCAATTAATCGTTCTCCAGCCAATTCAGACCAAAGGTCATTTGCTTGAACTGGTCCAAGTAAGCTTAGATACTAAGCCTTTGAAGGATATGTTGATTCAACAACTTTTCATCTTTCTGTCGCTTTCGTTGCTCGCTTTGATCGGTGCGATGTTGGCGTTTATTCCGGTGCTCAGAAAAACTCTGGTTCCGTTGTCAAAGATCGTGGAAACAGTGGAACAAATCAACGTCGGAAATCTTGCGGAACGGTTGCCTGTTGAACAAGGGCAATTGGAAATCGATCGTCTGGCAGTCTCTTTTAATGGAATGTTGGAGAGACTGGAAGCTTCTTTTGAAGCGGAAAAAGAGGCCAAAGAACAGATGCGTCGTTTTGTTGCCGACGCTTCCCATGAGCTGCGTACTCCTTTAACCTCTATTCACGGTTTCTTAGAGGTACTGCTCCGTGGCGCTATGAATCAACCAGACAAGTTAGACAAATCCTTAAAAAGCATGTACGCGGAATCGGAGCGCATGAAAAAGCTGGTTCAAGACCTTCTTTTACTGGCCAAGTTAGACCGCTCACCAATGATCGAACTCAGCGTCGGGGAACTGGACGGTATGATTAAAGAGATGGCACCGCAGTTGAGGGTATTGGCGGGAACTCGTAAAGTTAGCTTGCGACTGACTTCGAATTTGAGATGTCGATTTGATGAGGATAAGATGAAACAGGTGCTTTTGAATCTTTTTCATAACGCGGTACAGCATACTGATTCCGAGAACGGGGCTATCCAACTGTCTTTAGAAACTTCTGTCGGCGGCGTTGAACTGAGCGTGAGTGATAATGGTTCCGGCATACCGGAAGAGCATTTGCCCTATCTTTTCGATCGTTTTTATCGAAGTGACTCATCCAGAACTCGTAAATATGGTGGGGCTGGGCTCGGGTTGGCGATCACGAAATC
>Ga0209639_1003299_pt1 | contig 10995 bp, 11 predicted proteins | sample EPASupsiteHSE605_FD_187268 | JGI IMG/M metagenome (GOLD analysis project Ga0209639, IMG submission 187268) | Bioremediated contaminated groundwater from EPA Superfund site, New Mexico - Sample HSE6-05 (SPAdes) (version 2) | ecosystem: Environmental > Aquatic > Deep subsurface > Groundwater >...
GTAAAAAATTGATTTATTTCAATTACAGTCTAATGTGCAGATAATCAATTTATTAAATATCAATTTAGAACGGGTAAATTTTAGCCATAAAGCCCTGCAGATGAAATGTATTCTATATCTTTGCTGCGAATAAAACTAAATTCAATTTGATATGAAAAAGCATAATTTCAACGCCGGCCCGGCCATTCTGCCCCGGATTGCTATCGAAAACACCGCAAAAGCCGTTCTCGACCTGAACGGAATTGGCATGTCGCTGCTCGAAATCAGCCACCGCAGCAAGGATTTTCAGGCTGTGATGGACAATGCCGTTGCTCTTATGAAAGAAGTAATGGGAATTCCCGACAATTATCATGTGCTTTTCCTCGGTGGTGGAGCCAGTATGCAATTCTGCATGATTCCATTCAATTTCCTGAAGACAAAAGCCGCTTATCTCGAAACCGGCGTCTGGGCTAAAAAAGCGCTGAAAGAAGCCAAAGGTTTTGGTGAAGTAATTACCGTTGGCAGCTCGGCCGACAAAAATTTCAGCTACATTCCCAAAGGTTGGACTGTTCCTGCCGATGTCGACTATTTCCACATCACCACCAACAATACCATTTACGGAACCGAAATCCGCGAAGATTTTGACTGCAACGTTCCGCTGATCGCCGATATGTCATCAGACATGTGCAGCCGTCCGGTAGATGTGAAAAAATACGACATGATTTATGGTGGTGCCCAGAAAAACATTGGGCCTGCCGGTGCAACTTTCGTCATCATTAAAGACGAATTTCTGCAGAAAATCACCGACACACGTCATATTCCGACCATGCTGAATTATTCCACACACGTGAAAGAAGGCAGCATGTTCAATACTCCTCCGTGTCTTCCGATTTTCACCATCATGGAAACCATGAAATGGCTGAAAGAAATTGGTGGCCTTTCTGTTATGGAAAAAATGAACATCGAGAAAGCCAACATTTTGTACAACGCCATCGACAACAGCAAAATGTTTGTCGGAACCGCTGAAAAAGACAGCCGCTCACTAATGAACATCTGCTTCGTGATGAAAGATCAGTACAAAGACAAAGAAGAAGCTTTCCTCGAATTTGCCAAAACAAAAGGTCTCGTTGGTCTGAAAGGACACCGCTCGGTTGGCGGATTCCGTGCTTCGACCTACAATGCACTTCCGAAAGAAAGTGTTGAATTCCTTGTTGAGTGTATGCGCGAATTCGAAAATCAAAACGCATAATTCACTATTTGAATATCCCGCAGAAGACACTCATTCATGCCGAATAAGAACTTCTGCGGGATTTTGATTTTTTAAGAAAGTATTACAAAACCAACCAAATAGAGTTTGTTTTCGGGTGTCGCAAACTGTATTTTTTCTTATCTTTGGAACACTCAAAAATAATAAAACCAAACAGTTATGTCAAAAGTTCTGATAGCAACCGATAAACCTTTTGCAGCTTCTGCAGTCAATGCCATTCGCAACGTAGTTGAAACCGCCGGTTTCGAACTGGTATTGCTTGAAAAATATACCGAGAAACAACAACTGCTCGATGCTGTTGCCAATGTCGACGCCATGATTGTCCGCAGCGATATCATTGACGCTGAAGTGATTGAGCACGCCAAAAATCTGAAAATCGTGGTACGTGCCGGTGCCGGCTACGACAATCTGGATCTGGCTGCCTGTACCGCCAAAGGTATTGTCGCCATGAACACTCCCGGACAGAACAGCAATGCTGTTGCCGAACTGGCCATGGGAATGATGCTCATGATTGTACGCAACAAATACGATGGCACCAGCGGTACCGAAGTAAAAGACAAAACCCTCGGCATTCATGCCTATGGCTATGTCGGAAAAAATCTGGCCCGTATTGCCAAAGGTTTCAATATGAAAATCATGGCCTTTGATCCTTTTGTCGACAAGAGCGTGATGGAAAACGACGGCATTATTCCGGCTGCCAGTGTTGAAGAGCTGTACAAAAATTCACAGTTCGTTTCGCTGCATATTCCTGCTAATGACAAAACAAAAAAATCGGTCAACAAAGCGCTGGTATCATTGATGCCCAAAGGTGGTGTACTGGTAAATACTGCCCGCAAGGAAGTTATCAATGAAGAAGAATTGCTGCAACTTTTCGAAGAGCGTACTGACCTGCGCTATGTAAGTGATATTGCGCCTGACAACGCTGCCGCTTTCAATGAAAAATGTGCTAACCGTGTTTTCTTCACACCGAAAAAATTAGGTGCACAAACATCGGAAGCCAACAACAATGCAGGTATTGCCGCTGCCGAACAGATTGTGAAGTTCATCAAAACCGGCGATAAAACTTTCCAGGTAAACAAATAGAAAAAATCCATAACCAAATCCCCCCGCAGCTATGGAAAACAAAGTGTTTAATTTTTTCCGCTTCGAAGATCTGAGGATCTATCACAAAGCGCTTGAATATTCGCGCTGGGTGAATACGCAGGTAAAGGAAATATCATCGGGCGTGTTGGCCGATCAGTATGTGCGCAGCTTTTCGAAAGCAGCAACCAATATCTCCATGCATATTGCCGAAGGAAGCGGACGAAACAAAAGTCAGTTTGTGTATTATCTCAAAATGGCCAAAAGCTGCGTGCGCGAAAGCGTGGTGTACACAACCATCGGATTGAATGAAGGATACCTGAGTCAGGAACAACACGAAGAGTCGCGCTCATATTTAATCGAAATTTCCAAAATGGTGGGTGCGCTCATTACTTCTTTACAAAAAGGAAAAACAAAAGAAGAAACCGATGAATCTGATGAACACCTTGGCGATGATACGCCACTGTCACCGGATGAAGAATTTGATTTATAAACTGAATAAAAAACTCTGAAGAATGGCTACATTAAAGGCTTTTAAAGGACTCCGTCCTCCAACAAACATTGCAAATCTTGTTGCTTCACGTCCATACGACGTGCTCAATTCAAAAGAAGCCCGCGTTGAAGCAGAAGGAAATGAATATTCGCTGCTGCACATCATCAAACCCGAAATCGATCTGGCTGAAGGCATTGATGAACACGATGAATCGGTGTACAACAAAGCGAAAGAAAATCTTGACAAATACCGCAACAACGGCTGGCTCGTGCAGGATGAAAAAGATTATCTCTACATCTATGCTCAGACCATGAATGGCAAAACCCAGTACGGTATTGTTGGCTGCGCCGGCGTGGATGATTATCTCAACAACGTGATTAAAAAACACGAACTCACCCGCAAAGACAAAGAAGAAGACCGCATGAAACATGTGCGCATTACCAATGCCAATATGGAACCCGTGTTCTTCTCATATCCGGCTCATGCTGAACTCGACAGCATGATTATGGATTATGCCAAATCGAATCCGGCTGAATATGATTTCACCGCTACCGACGGCGTCGGACACCATTTCTGGGTGATCCGCGACGAAGCTATGATTGCAAAAATCATTGGCATTTTCGAAACCATTCCCGCTGTGTATGTTGCCGACGGTCATCACCGTACTGCTGCAGCTGCATTGGTTGGTAAAGAAAAACGCGGACTGAATCCGGGTTACAACGGAAGCGAAGAATTCAACTATTTCCTCGCGGTACATTTCCCCGACAATCAGCTCACCATCATCGATTACAACCGCGTGGTGAAAGATCTGAACGGCATGAGCTCTGCTGAACTGCTCGAAAAACTGAACGAAAATTTCGACGTGGAACTCAAAGGCGCCGACATCTACAAACCAGACACACTGCACAATTTCAGCATGTATCTCGAAGGTAAATGGTATTCACTCACAGCCAAACACGGCACCTACAACGACAATGATCCCATTGGTGTGCTCGACGTAACCATTCTTTCGCAGCTGGTGCTCGACAAACTGTTCGACATTAAAGATCTGCGCACCGACAAACGCATTGACTTTGTTGGCGGTATCCGCGGCTTAGGCGAGCTTGTGAAGCGCGTTGACAGTGGTGAAATGAAAGTGGCTTTTGCGCTGTATCCTGTCACCATGAAACAGCTGATCGACATTGCCGACACAAACAACATTATGCCTCCGAAAACCACCTGGTTCGAACCGAAGCTCCGCAGCGGGCTTGTGGTGCACTCGCTGGAATAGTTGCGAAAATAATTTTTTCAAAAAACATAATCCCTGTGGTGAAAGCTGCGGGGATTTTGTTTTTTTAGGATTTTGATAAATGAATATCCGTCAATGAATGCACTTATTTGCAATAGAACTGTAGCAGTGTTTATGCCCAGAAAGGTTCATTATTCCAGTTTGTTGGAAAATTAAGCAATAAGGGTTGAACCATTTGATGACGTGCAAACAGGTCATTAAGTCTAACTCGGAAATCATTTTTTCCATTTATTCTATCCAGTAGAAAAACAATTGAACACAGCACAGCATACATCTTTGCGTTGTCTATATGATCGTTTTCTATCCATAGGTATCCATGAGTGAAAGATGGAAGAACAATGGCCTGTGATAAAGTGCGGTTATACAGCCTGCTGTGATGGGCACATATATTTCGCACGTTACTCAGTACATGCATCCAGTTTTCAAGAATATAAATATCGAGTCCGAAACTTTTGGAAATTGCTTTTTTTTCAGGCGACCGTATCAGATTTTGATACATTTTTGAAAGTGTTGTAAGCGTAGCCACTTCAAGGCTCATCCAAGAAGGAGGACGCAATGGGGAAGAATACTTGTTTTTATAATGTTTGATAAACTCTTCTTCAGAGCGGTCAATTTCCTTGTCAAGCGTGGTAATATCATTATTGAAATAGTTCCAATTGCGATAAAGCGACTTATTTTCATACCAATGACTGCCGTGAGTTAAAGCATAATGATAAATTATTCTGGTTCTTAAAGCAATCTCAATTCTTTCAACAGCGTCGAAAACCAACAAGCGTAAATCACGGTCAAATTCGTACAAGCTGATTATTTCTTCAAAGGAAATGTGTTTGATAAAAGGATGGTTGGGATCAGAATTATTTTGAAACGGATAAGTATAAGCACGTAATCGGTAGTAACTTATATTCGATAATTTGGTTGCAGCAAGAGCTGAGTCATGAATTGTGAGTCCTCTTTCAACAAGTTTTTTTATTTGGTCTTCAATATTTAAAGGCAGTTTGGTGTATTGCATGGCGTATAAAATAAAACCCGCCCGGGTGCGCTTGCAAGCAGAGGCGTGGCAGGTCTGATTAATTACAAAGGTATAATAATTTTCGTTTCTTTATTCATTTTCAATAAAAAAAATTCTGATTATTCACTAAAACGAAGTATCGGAATGTTCATTAAAAGCGCCGGAATACTTTATCCTTATTCCTTCATCCGCCTGGTCGTTGAGCGTGTCGAAACGCGGCTTATTCGTGGGAGAAATTGTGGATATGCTGCAAAGGTTTTTCCAGGAGATCCCGCGTCGAGCGCGGGAATTGGAACGCCATGGAAAAATTCTCTGGTGTCTTAATGCCTTTGTGGCGATATCCTTTCTCTGGATTCATTCAGAACAGCAACAGCACCGACAGATAGAAGAACAGGGCGGCCTGGGCCAGGAAGAAAAATCCCCAGAACCAGACAGGTAAAATGGTTGTTTTATTCAGGTTGGCTGCATCGCCTGCGTTGGCTGGCTGTACAATGGAAAGCCAGAACACCACTACGGCCGATGTGAGTGCTTCGACCAGCATAATACCCGTGAACGAATACAACATAATCCAGGCTGCATCGGGCTCTGCAAAGATTACCACCAGATAGAGTGTCAGCATAAAAATCATCCATACAATGCCGAAAGCGTTGCGCACGGCCAGCATGAGCATGAGTGCAGAAAATACGACAATGGCAATATGTACTTCGAGGGTGAGACCCTGCGACATAAGCAGAATAAACAGAAAGGGCAGGGCAGAGGCGAAGATGTAGCCAGCCAGCGAAATAATAATCTGCGAGCGGCGGTTATTGCTTTTGGTGATGGTGGTGCCCGATGTGTCGTAAAACAGATCGATGCGGAGTACTTCGCTTTTGGTGAGCCAGGCCGCCAGTGCATGGCCGCCTTCGTGAAACAGGGTGCTGAAGACCCTGAACAATTTACCGACGTACGGAATGCGGCACACCAGAAAACCGGCCGCCGCCAGCGTCAGAAACAATATGGATTCTTCTTTTGACACGAGCAATGAATTATACTTACAAAGAAACAAAAAAATGGCGTTGCCGGCAATTGGTTTTTGCTCAGTGAATTTTTAACGCGACAGAGTACCGATGGACGCAGAAAAAATTTCTCAGGAAAATATTTTTCAAAATGGTGTTTCATATGTAATTTTTTATAATTTTGCAGTCCCTAAGACAAAATCGTTCTTTTAAAATCTGCCCAGGTGGTGAAATTGGTAGACACGCTACTTTGAGGGGGTAGTGACCGTACGGTTGTGCAAGTTCGAGTCTTGTCCTGGGCACTGAAGAGTTTAAAGTTATAAAGTTGAAAGATATTTCAAAGAACCTTTTTACTTTATAAACTTTTTACTTTCAACTCATATTATTCGCCCGGATGGCGGAATTGGTAGACGCGCTAGTTTCAGGGACTAGTATTCGCAAGGATGTGCAGGTTCGAGTCCTGTTCCGGGCACAAAAAGCAGACTTCGGTCTGCTTTTTTGCTTTAACAGGACGAGAAGTTTATCCGCCCGCTGGCGGAAGTCCTGTTCCGGGCACAAAAAGCAGACATCGGAATGCTTTTTTACGTTATGGCCGATCCGGATTTAGCCGGTCATTTTTAAATCCCATTTTTGTATATTTGTACATGCTTTGTTTCCCGAAAGCCAAAATAAATCTCGGCTTGCAGGTATTGCGCAGGCGACCCGACGGCTATCACGATATTGAAACCGTGATGGTTCCTGTGCCCTTGCACGATGCGCTTGAAGTGACGGAGACCACTGCCAGAACGGATATCCGAATGTATAGAACCGATTTTTTAATTCCGGCGGAGCAGAATCTGGTGTATAAAGCATGGAAGCTTATGGCCGACCGTCATGAAATTAAACCTGTTTTATTCCACCTGGCGAAAAAGATTCCATCGGGAGCCGGCATGGGAGGCGGATCTTCGGATGCTGCCGCCGCACTGGTGTTGCTGAATAATTTTTTCAGGCTTGATTTATCAACCGATGTTTTGAAATCCTATGCTGCTGAACTCGGCAGCGACTGTGCCTTTTTTATTGAGTCTAAACCCGCACTGGCACAGGGTAGGGGAGAGATATTAAAAAATATTGAACTTGATTTGTCTTCTTATACTATTGCGATTGTCAAACCTCTAAAGCTGTTTGATGGGCAAACAGGCGTATCGACTCCCGTGGCGTATTCGCTTGTAAAGCCCGATGCAGAGCGGGCTTCGCTGAGTGATATTATTTCGCTTCCGGTCAATGAATGGCGCAATAAACTCATCAATGATTTTGAAGAGCCGATTGCGCAGAAATATCCTGAAATCAATTTCATCATTCAGCAATTATACGAAGCCGGCGCTGTGTATGCAGCCATGAGTGGAAGCGGATCGGCGTGCTTCGGTTTATTTGAATCAAAAAATCCCGCACTGAATTTCAGCCGGGATTTCTTTGTGCATGTGGCGCAAATGTTATGAGGTAGTTTCTTTCTTTTTGCTGCCACCTCTTTCAGGTTTCCATTCGGGAGCAGGTCCCAGTTTTTTCGATATCAAAATCAGAGCAATACCGCCCACAATGAAGGGAATACTCAGTAATTGACCCATGTTCAGTGTCATGTTTTGTTCGAAATCGACCTGAACGTTTTTGATGAATTCAACAAAAAAGCGTAAAACAAATACAAGGGTAACCATCCAACCAACGAGAAATCCGCGGTTGATGATACCTTTGCGACGCAGATACATCAACATGAGTACCCCAAAAATAATCATATAGCCAAGTGATTCGTAAATCTGTGTTGGATGATGCGGTGTGGTTTGTCCGTCGCGTATAAAAACAAAGCCCCATGGCAGATCGGTTTCATATCCATAGATTTCGCTGTTGAAGAGATTTCCCAAACGTATAAAACTTCCTGCCAGTGCAGTAGGCACAGCTACTCTGTCTAAAATATGGAGTAAGGAATGATTCCACGATCTGATTGAATAAAGCGCCAGACCAATGATTAAACCGATGGCGCCGCCATGGCTGGCCAGACCACCCTGCCATACATATAAAATCTGAATCGGGTCGGCCAGGTACACTTCGGGTTCATAAAACAAACAATGTCCGAGGCGTGCGCCGATAACAGATCCCAGAATAATATACAGCGCCATTTTGTCGATTTCGGACTGGGGCGAATTTTCTTTTTTGAAGAAAAACCGCATGATGTAATAACCAATCAGAAAGCCAAGCGCAAAGAGCAATCCGTAATACCGGACCTCGAGCGATCCCAGCCGCAGCATGACCGGATCAACATTCCAGACAACGTAATTCAGCATACAATTTTATTTAGATGCGATACATTCAATTTCGACCATAACGCCCAGGGGCAGACGAACAACACCATAAGCTGCGCGGGCAGGCGCATTATCGGTAAAATATTGTCCGTACACTTCGTTCATCGGAGCAAAATTATCCATATTATCAAGCAATACGGTGCATTTTACAACATCGCTGTAATCATAACCGGCTTCGCGTAGAATGTGTCCCATATTTTTCAGCACCTGATGGGTTTGTTCAGTTATACCGCCATCTATAATTTTTCCGGTATCAGCATCCAGTGGAATCTGGCCTGAAACAAACAGTAAATTTCCGGTCTGAACAGCCTGGCTGTACGGTCCAACAGCTTTTGGAGCCAGGGGCGAGTGAATGATTTTCTTCATGATACAATATTTGAAGCAAAGTTAGTTAATTTTCAATATTTAGCAGAGTGCTTCATTTTCCTCATTGTGGCTGCCTTGATAAACATGGCCGGCGTTAGACTTAAAAAATGTTTTATACATATATTAAAACAAGCTTCCTGTCTGATTTTACGCAAGGTTTCACGAATATTTGTAACTTTGTAATATGTTCGGAAAAAGGCATAAGTACATTATCGACCCGATAACACTTACTTTAAAAAAAGTTGAAAAATCGGGAAAGTACATTACCACGCGCCTGTTGAGTGGATTGGGATTGTCGCTGATTATCGGCGCTGCGTTTGCATATTTCTTTTTTCGTTTTACCGATAGTCCACGCGAAAACAAGCTGGATCGCGAAATTGAATATTATCGTCTGAAAGTTAAAATGATCAACAATAAATCCGATCAGGTGTTGTCATTTTTACACACACTTCAGATGAAAGATGACCGGACATACCGCACCATATTTGAAATGGAGCCTATTTCGGACGAGATGCGCAAAGCCGGCGTTGGCGGCCCGACCGATGAATATGAAAAATACGACATGGTTGAAAACGGTGTACTGTTGCGTGAAACGATGATGAAGCTTGCAGGTATCCACAGCCGTATTTCGATTCAGAAAAAATCGTTCAGCGATCTGGCCGATATGATAAAGAATAAGGAAAAAATGCAGGCGTCCATTCCTCGCATTATGCCGGTAGACCGCAACAGAGTAAAAATCTCGAGCGGTTTTGGCTGGCGCCGAAATCCGTTTACCCATGCCAGTTCGCAGTTTCACCCGGGTATTGATTTTGCCGGAAAAATCGGTACACCCATTTATGCAACGGGCGATGGCGTAATAACCGATCCGCTTGGCTCCATGACCGGCTACGGCAATGTGATTGTGATTGATCATGGGTATGGTTACAAAACTTTATATGCGCACCTTTCGAAAAAACTGGTAAAACCCGGCGAAAGAGTCAAACGCGGTCAGGTCATTGGATTGCTTGGTAATACCGGCCCAAGCACTGGTCCTCACTTGCATTACGAAGTCATTCGTTATAAGGAGAAAGTAAATCCCATCAATTATATTTACAGCGGTTTTTCGACCGAAGAATTTCAGAAGCTGATCAAAGAAGCTGAAGAAAACAGCAAGGTGCTGTCATAGATTCCTTAGCCCTTGCTATAAATAGAAATTGTATCTTTAATGAAAAGTCATTTTTGATGGACAGCAAAAACTAACAGTACCATCAAGGGCGCTCAGATGCTTAAAAAACTGAAAAACGGAGTGGAACGACAGTCTGAGTCATAATTAGTCAATGAATTTTTGTATTTTTGAAAAAAAATAAACTGCCCATGAAAAAACTTTTATTTTTCGGATTCATTTCTTTTGCTTTGTTTTCATTGCCGGCATTGGCTCAGGACGATGGTAACAGTAAAACCGAGGTTATTTACCCCGATAAATTCATGGTTACGCCGCCATTACGCAGCATGGTTGCCGCTGAAATAGACGAAAGCGATGCCAACCGCCCCAAACCGGAAATGAAAGACCGCGCCTTACGGGTTCCGTTCTCAGAAAAAACCAATCCCAACGCTAAGCCGCAAGGCGAAGATCCGGCTTCTCAAAAAATGATGGGATTTAAATCAACCATTCCGACATTGGTCACAATGAATGGTCAGAATGGCAATGGCACTCCTCCCGATCCAAGCGGTGCTGCAGGAATAAACCATTATGTTCAGGCTGTTAATTCCTACTACAAAGTATTCAATAAAACCGGAACAAGCGCTGCCGGACCGTTTGCTCTGGGCTCTATTCTGTTCAACTGCAACGATGGTGACCCCATTGTGATGTATGATAAATTTGCAGAGCGCTGGATCATTACCGAATTTGATTATACCAGCCCTTATCACGTTTATATTGCTGTTTCAACATCAAACGATCCAACCGGATCCTATAACTCCTATCAGTATACATCGTCTGTGCTGCCCGATTATCTGAAATTTTCCATCTGGACCGATGGTTATTATATGACTGCCAATTATGGTACTTCAGAGAAAGTGCTCGTTTTTGAACGTGATGTGATGATTGCCGGTGGCGCCAGCCCTCGTATGCTTTCAGGAACTTTCAACCCGCCCAATGCCGGTTATTTCTTCTGCCCGCTCAGTGGTTTTGCCGATGGTCAGCTTCCGC
>Ga0209639_1003300_pt1 | contig 10993 bp, 8 predicted proteins | sample EPASupsiteHSE605_FD_187268 | JGI IMG/M metagenome (GOLD analysis project Ga0209639, IMG submission 187268) | Bioremediated contaminated groundwater from EPA Superfund site, New Mexico - Sample HSE6-05 (SPAdes) (version 2) | ecosystem: Environmental > Aquatic > Deep subsurface > Groundwater >...
CTATTAAAACAGAATTTTTGGTTGAATCCTGATTGAAAAATTTTCTTCCATAGTTATAATAGAAGGTTCCTTTGTTAAAGCTAGAATTTTCTTTATCTCCTGGATACAGCTTGTTTGATATATTTCTGATTTTTTCTACAAGCTTACTATTTTCATTAAAATTTGGACTTTTCTTTGCCATAACAAACATAAATCTTGCAACACTTTCTCCATTTATAGTAGTTGTAACGGCATTTTTATTTTCTATAGAATCTCTATGCATATCAATAACAAGTTTAAAGTCCTTGTTTTCCTTTAAATATTTATCTAATGTAACTCTAGATCTTTCATAGCTTTTATCATATGTAGTAATATCGTGAATTGTAGTATCATGAATAACTGGAATTCCGTATTTCTCTAGTTCCTTCTTTAATTCCTCTCCTACTGCTGTTATATTTTTATCCTTGTCCACAATATTAGTTCCATAAGGCTTATAGCTTTCGCAAGTATGTGTATGATAAATAAGGACTTCCGGTTTTTTTGGCATTTCTTTTTTAAGTTCTGGATTAAATGCCGTAGCTGAACTCATATCTACTGAATTGCTTGTCTTATTTTCCTCTTCTAATACTTGGTCATCTTTAAGAACAAACCTATCAAATTGATGTTGACCATAATCAATATTAAAATTATTATTTTCATTTATATAAGGGGATAAAATAGACATTTCTCTTCCAATAATATTTAATGTATTTTCTCTTAATATGTTATTTAGTAAATTATTTCCTACAATAAGTTCATTGTTATCTGCTATACTTTCATTATTTTTTATTGGAAGGCTTAATTCTAAAATCCCCTTATAAAATTTATCTTTTATATTTATATTATTAGTAAAAAGTTTTGCTCCATTTAGTGCAAATATGACTACTATTACTGAAATACATAATAAAATTATAAGAATTTTACTTTTCTCATTTTTCTGATAGTTCATAATTACCCCTCCCTTGTTTGTAAATATATATGAGAGGTTATTAAAACTATATTACTAATTTATATATTTATTTATATCTTCAAGCCCTAAAGCTGGTTGAAGTGCTATATTTATTCCATTAGCAACAATCTTTGATACAACATCTATAACCAAATCAATTTCTTTTGGTGTAACAATCATATTTCCTAATTGGGAGAATAAAACTTCATTTATTAGGTTTTGTTTTTCATCCCTGTCTAACTCCTTTAGCATATTATAAAATTCAGAACCTTTTGTGGATTTATTTATTAGCTCATCTAAGGCAATATCAATAGCATCATTAGCTAAAGTAGCTGCATGGACTACAGTAGGAATTCCTATTGCAATTACAGGTATACCTAGGCTTTTTTCACTAATCTCCATCCTTCTATTTCCTATGCCAGATCCTGGTGATATACCTGTATTCCCTACTTGTATAGTTTTATTTACTCTTTCAGTTTTTCTAGAGGCAAGAGCATCTATACATACAATTAAATTAGGTTTTATTTTATCTGCTAAGGATTTTATTATTTCTCCAGTTTCAATTCCAGTTAATCCCAATACTCCAGGAGATATTGCGCAAACTGGTCTTATATTTTCATCTATTTTATCTGGTACTAATTCTTTTAGGTGTCTTGTAATCATAAGCCTAGAAACTACTTTCGGTCCTAAAGCATCTGGAGTCACATTCCAATTTCCAAGACCAACCACTAAAGTTGTCATACTTTTATCTAATTTTACTATTTCTGAGAGACTTTTTGAAAATACCTTACTTACATCATCCATTACATCCTTATCGTGCATAAAAGTTTCTGGCATCTCTAAGGTTATGTATTTCCCTATGGGTTTACCCATATTCCTTTCTCCAATTTCATCTAAAATGTCCACATCTGTTATTTTTACTCCACTATCAAAATATTCATTTATCTTTATTCCCGACATTTCTTCTTTATTTTGTTCTTCATATAATTCCTTTGCTTCTACTGCTAAATCTGTTCTAATGTTTCTCATGGATACACTTCCTTTCAAAATTATTTAATTCTTTTATTCTTAAAAGTATTTTTACCTAGTTTTGTTTTATAATTCATTAACTAAAATTTAATATATTAAATTTTAGAAATTTTGTACTTGAAGTGCCTAGTAAATAATGCTATAATATCATTTGTTGAGTAAGGCAATTCAAATATGAATTCCCCAAAGCTGCTTAACCCTACTAAAATAGCAAGGGGGTGAAAATGAGATGGCAAACATTAAATCAGCTAAGAAGAGAATTAAAGTTATAGAAACAAAAACTCTTAGAAATAAAATAATCAAATCAGCATTAAAAACAAAGATAAAGAAGTTTGAAGCTGCTATCGCTAATAATGACGTAGCTGAGGCAAAAACTGCTTATACTACAGTAGTTAAAGCTTTAGATATGGCGACATCAAAAGGTATCTTACATAAGAACAAGGCTTCAAGAAAAAAATCAAGACTAGCTGCAAAATTAAATGGTTTAAGCGCTTAATTAAATAAACCGGTGATAACACCGGTTTTTATTTACATTTTTATTGTTGTACTTTTAAGTATTAATAGTTCCATTTCAAGCTTAGAATCTAACGACTTACTTTTTAAAATCCTTTCCGTTTCTAAAGATGCTTCCACATTTTGTTTCAATTGATTTAAAGTAAACTTGCTACTCTGCTGCATCATCTTTTCGCAAATAAATGGATTCAACTTTAATTCACTCAATAACTGTTCTTTACTTTTCCCGGTTTCTAAACCAAGTTTAATTATGAAGAGCAATTTAAATTGTCTTTGTATCATTCTAAGTATTGATGTTTCAGATTCTCCTTTAAATATAAGCTCATTTAAAATATCTAAAGATTTCTGGGGCTTTCTTTGAGATATAAAATCTACTAAATTAAATATATCATTATCATTTTTCTTAGTAACAATCTCTAATATATCTTTCCCCGTGATTTCTCTATCTATTGTATAACAATACAATTTTTCCAATTCATTTTCTATTATATCTAAATTATTTTCAACATTATTGCAAAGTATAGCTAGATCAGCTTTGTTTATATCCTTACCCTTATCTTTTAAAATGTCACTTACCTTTTTGCTAAGACTATTTCCCTTGAGCTTTGACATCTTTATTACTGATACGGATTTTTCTGCTTTTTTAACTTTATTACTTTCTTTTTCCCGATCGTTTTCAAAAATGTAATACATAAATAATATACATTCTGGAGGTATATTATTTACATATTGAAGTATCTCTTTTGAAAAGCTCTCCATGACCTTATCCACTTTATCCCTTAAAAAATTTGCCCTATAGATCACTACAGCTTTCTTGTCACTCATAAACGGCAGGGTTTCACAAGCATTTGTTACATTATCTATATTAGCATTTAATCCATCAATTTCAGTATAGTTAAAGTCTAAAAAATCTTTATTAACAAACTTATCTATTATTTTGTTTATATACTTTTTTATGCTATTTTCATCACTACCACAAAAAATATAGCAGTTACTTAAATGATTTTTACTTAATTCTTGTTCTAGGTATAAGACATCCTTCAAAATAAATTCCCTCTCTTTTAATATTCTGTATTACTTATTATAACACTTTGAAGGCTATTATTATATAAGTGATTATCAAAGGAAAATATTTTAGGTTTTCATAACCTCTTTTAATAAATATAAATGTGAGAAATATTATAAGGATATAGATTCCATGAAAAAAATTATATTTTACTAGATTAGGAGATATTATTCCCAATAAATTAGTAGCTCCATCAATTGATGTTAAAATAGAATATAATAAATATGAATTAATTTTAAATAGAAAATCTATATTGTATAAAACCATACCTAAATTACCTAAAAGTATAATCATTGAATATATAGGTAATAAAATTAAATTTGCAGGTAGAAAAAATAAACTTACATTATTTAAAGTACACATTACATATGGAATAGAGAATACCTGAGCACTTAAGGTAATACTAACTGATTCATTAATTTTTTCAGGCAGTTTATAAAAAATCCTCTGAAGCTTTTTATTGAAGAGTATAATTCCTAAGGTTGCAAGAAAGGATAAATTAAAGCCTAAATCTAAAATATAATAGGGCTTAACTAATATTAATAATAAACCTGCAAAGCAAAGAGCAGATAAACTATCATAGTTCCTATATACAATTTTAGAACCCTTTAGTATTACAATCATTATAAATGCACGAATAGTTGCTGCTTCTGCACCTGTAAAAATAGTATATAAAAAGGTCATAACTATTGAAGTACTTGTTCCTAAAAACATTTCCAAAAACTTATAAACAACTGCAATATGAAAGCCTGATACGCTTATAATATGTGATACTCCTAACGCGTTATAATCCTTCTTCTGATCATAGGATAAATATTTCGTATCTCCAAAGCAAGTTGCCATTATGACTGCCGTTTTCTTTTCATCAAGTATTTTGTTATACTTTTTATATAACTTTTCTCTAAACTCATAAAGTCTTTGAATAAAATCTTTATTTAGCTCTACGTAATTTTCGCTAATAAAATTCCCAATAGTACCTTTAAAATAATCTTTTTCTCTTTCAAATCTCCCTTTTAATTCTAATTTAGTTCCATTAGGCACCTTATTGCTATTTATATAAACCTGAATTTTTCTTCCTTTATATTCCCCCAAATAATACCCTCTTTTATTCTCAATGATTCTTAATTCTACTTTATCTCCTATGTTCACATTATAGTACAAGAATAAACTAATACTCCCAAGAATAAAAAAGCTTACGAGTATTATAAATTTCTTTTTATTTTCATTAAAGTAAAATACGCCTAAAAAAATCCCAACGAGCATTGTACTTAATAGGTAATTGTATTGAAATACCACTAACACAAGAGCCCCTATATATGTTGAAATAAAATAATATACTAAAGGTCTTTCCACCTTATTACTCCTTTAAAATTAGTAAATAAAAAATACACTTTAGCATATGATTATAGCCACATATGTTAAAGTGTATTCAATAGCAATCTCTTAATATTTCTTATCTAGTTCTTTAATAAAGTATACTATTACAATCTGTATTATTATCATAGGGATTATTAGCTTAAAATCCCATATTATATTTGTTAAATTTATTTGATTCTTCATATATACAATGCTAAAAATTCCTGCAAATATAATGAAATTAATTAGCAGAAAAATTGTCGAGATTTTACTCTTTAGAAGCTTTTTTATTTGTACAAAATACATAGAAAAGATTATTGGACTAATACTAAGCAAAATACAAGCATTTAATTCTCCTAGAGCCGTACTTTTTTTGAAGCCAAAATATAAAGTTATTCCAATTTCAATAATTACAGATATAATATAAATAATTATACCAGTGGTATACTTTTTCAAGATACTCTTATCAATATCTAATTTTTCATATTTACTACCAATAATATTATTATGTTCAGAAAATATTAATAAGGAGCTAAAGGTTAATATTATAAAATTAGTCAAAATAATTACGTCTGATTTTATTTCATTATTGCTTAAAGTATTAGCAATAATAATAAACATCATTTCTATTAATGCAATTACTATATTAAAAGTAATAATATGCTTTATACTAAGAATTGCTTTTCGACTCTCGTTCATTAAATTTAAAATTTTATTTAATTCTTTTTCATTTACATAAATATCGCTTAATTCTTTTGCCATATTAGTGCAATCTTTGCCAACTGCAATACCTAAATCCGCCATTTTAAAACTAGGTAAATCAGTAAATCTATCACCAGTAACTATTATTTTATATCCTAACTTTTTAAAGCTTTCTACAATTTTTAATTTATTTTGGGAAGATATTCTAGAGTAGACTCCTACTCTTTCAACATATTTTTCTATTTCATCTCCATCCATATTATCAAGCTCTACACCAGAGAGCACCAAATCATTTTTATTTATCACCTTTATTCTTTCTCCAAGGACAGTAGCAGCTATTTTATTATCCTCAGTAATTATAACTGGTTTTATTGCTAGAGCTTTGCAATATCTGATATACCCTTGGGTGTTTTCATGAATTGGATTATAAAAGCCTATAAGCCCTACAAAAACAAGATTACTTTCAATATTTTCATTTATACTAGGTTCATAGTTAAAATTCCTGTATGCAAAAGCACTAGCATGTAGATAATTCATAGAAAGATTCAAATCCGTATTTTTAATGTCATCAATATCTTTTGGAGTAATCTCCACCTCTATTCCATTTCTCATTATATGGGTACATCTCTCCAGTAGCTTATCCACTGATCCTACTACACTTGCTCTAAATTTATCATCAATTTTATTCAAGGTTGTTCTTATTCTCTTATCAACATCATAAGGTATTTGAAATACTCTTGGCTGTTCTAAATCTACTGCCTTCTTGTTAATACCTAAATCCATACCTTGTTTTATTATTGCCTTTTCAATAAGAGTTCCTTTAACAAATTCTTCTCCACTATTAATTTTTGCATCATTACAGGCAAGTCCAATTTTAATAATTCTTTCAATGTTATCCATATTTTCTTCTACATCAGCAGAATTTAAATCAAATAACTTTCCATTGGTAAAAAAATTATTTACATACATTTTTTCTTCAGTTAGAAAGCCTATCTTATCAAAAATCATTACATCTATTTCAGACAATAATTTCATAGTAGATAGGCCTTCAAGCTGTATTCCTTCATTGTGCTTTACCTTATTTATTATAAAAGAAATACATCCAACAGATAGCAAAACTTCAAGAGGAACGATTATAAAATAGCTTAAAGATACTAACTTTAAGGTAGCTTGTATGCTATCTTTAACATAATAACTATACATAGAAAATAGGATAACCCACACGAGAAAAATCCTTGTTAAGGAATTTGCTATTTTGCTTACACTTTCCTCTAAGACACTTACAGTTAAATTATTTTCAAGTAGACTTTTAGTAATCATACCAATTTCAGTGTTATCTCCTACGTTGATTACAATCCCTTTGGCATCTCCTTCAATTATAAAAGAAGACTTAAATACAATGTTTTTCATTTCACTTAAAGATATTTCTCTGTCTTCTATTTTAGTTTCATATTTATCAACTAGCTGCTTGTCACCGGTAATAGCAGATTCTTTTACCTTTAAACAATTACATTCAACTAGTCTTATGTCTGCCGGAACAACGTCTCCCTTTTCTAAATAAACTATATCTCCCACAACTATTTCATTTGTATCTAAAGTACTAGCTCTTTTGTTCCTTATAACTACAGCTTTTTTTGGGGTTATGTTTCTTAATTGGTTAAGCTTTTTTTCTTTATTATATTCCTTAAATGCATACAAAATTGAACAAAATATAATAATGCTAAGTATTATTATAGGTATATTTAATTCTTTATAATAAAATAATCCAAGGCAAATTATAATTCCTAAAATAGAATATAACTTAAATAATTGTTTTATAAAAATGCTAATAAAACCTTTATTATTTATTTCAATGGTCTTATTATCTCCAAAATCTTTTCTACTTTGTTCTACCATTTCATCTGAAAGACCATAAATTACATCACTGTTTAATTCTTTAACAACGTCATTCCAACTGAGATTGTAAAAAGTCTTCATATTTATACCCCATTCTCATTTAGTACTTTGAAGTTCTAAAAATATAATCGAAAATTTAAGTAAATACTTTAATAAATCATATATTAGCTATATATAAAAAGTGAGCCTAAGTATAACTTATAGGCTCACTTTCTATATCCTATTTATTTTTAAAATAATTAGATAAGAAATATTTTTTTTCTCCGTTATCATCTTTAATTAAATACATAACAACATTATTTACTGATGGTTTTATTTCATATTGAGCCGGAACCTTTACACTTAATAAATCATACTCTTTTCCCTTTGTCAAATTAACTTCTACTCCCAATTCTTCTTGAGTATTATTCCAAAATATTACTTTTTTAATAGGTTTAACATTTTCTATTGTTTGTTCCATCTTAATTACTCCTTCTCGTTAATTATTAAATGTTCACATAGTTAGCATAGATAGTATTATACCATTTTTGCATTATTAATTCAAAATATAAAATATAATATCACCTTACCTGTATTTTATCTCTAATCTTCTCCAAGGTCTTAGGTCCAATTCTATCAATTTTAGTTAATTCTTCTATAGATTTAAATTCTCCTTGACTTTCCCTGTAATCAATTATCTTTTGTGCTGTTACATCTCCAATGCCCGGTATGCTATTTAATTCTTCTTTTGAAGCAGTATTTATATTTATCTTATCTCCATCAGCTTTAGTATTTTCATTCCTTCTGTTAATTGAATTATTTAAGCCTATATTTTTTTCTTCATTTTTATTATATATAATTATACAATCCTCATCCTTCAGCTTCAAGGAGCTATTAATGCTCATTAAATCAGCTTCATTCGTAAATCCACCAGCTCTTTTTATCAAATCATTTACTCTGCTATTAGAATCCATTGTATAAACATTAGGATTTCTTACTTCTCCTTTGATTTCAACTATAATTTTTTTAAATTCATCTAAATTATTATTTTCAGCATTGCTATCTAACTCACCAGAGACTTGGCTTACTTTACTATCTTTATATTGGGCTTTGCTTTCTAATAACACTTCTTCATCATTTGCTGACTTAGGTTGTGATAAAATGTATCCTACTATTAAAAAAATACTACATCCTATTAGCATTACTATAGATCCAATAATTTTATCTCTTTTATCCATTGTATTCCCTCCATGTAAAAATTAAATTTCCATTTGTCAATTAATTATTACCATTTATTCAAAAAACATAACTAAACTTCTACTTTTATTCTCTTTACTCTTTGATATAATAAATATTTTCTGATATACTATTTCTATTAATAATAGGAGGTTGACAATGCGTAAAATAGTGACTTTTATAATTATTTTTACTATTACTATGGGGATTTTTTCTGAAACTTCTTTTGCTAAAAATTCAGTAAATAATATTTCTGCAGATGGTGTTATACTTATGGACTACACTACTGGCGAAATACTTTACTCAAAAAATATTGATACACCATATCCCCCAGCATCAACTACTAAAATTATGACTGCTTTATTAACATTAGAAAAATGTAAGTTGGATGATGAAGTTATAGTGGGTAAAAAACCTCCCTTTGCAGATGGAAGTAGGATATATCTTTTTGAAGGAGAAAAGTTAACAGTAAAAGATTTATTATATGCACTTCTTCTTCAATCCGCTAATGATGCAGCTGAAGCTTTAGCAGAACATATTTCTGGATCTGTAGATGAATTTGTAAAATTAATGAATAAGAGAGCATCCGAATTAGGTGCTTTAAATACAAACTTTGTAAATCCACATGGATTGTATGATGAAAATCATAGAACTACTGCACGAGATTTAGCACTAATTTTGAGAGAACTATCTAAACATGAAGAATATAAAGAAATAGCCACAACTAATATGTATTACATAAAACCAACAAATAAAAGTGACAAAGAGCGTCCTTTGTGGAATAAAAATAGATTAGTTCAAAAGAATTCTCAAAATTATTATGAAGGCTGTGAGGGTGGTAAAACAGGGTATACTGTGCAATCAAAACATTCTTACGTAGCTGTTGCTTCAAAAAATGGTCAGAAATTAATTGCAGTGCTTCTTCATGATTCAAAATATACTTATTGGACAGATGTAAAAGTTCTCTTTGATTATGGTTTTAATAACTTTACTTTGAATCACTTATATTTAAAAGGTGATTTAGTTGGTAATTATTCAGTAAAATCTGGAGTAGAAATACCTTTACTAGCTGCAGAAGATTTTTATTATGTTAAAGAAAAAAATTCAACCTCCCTTCCTAAAGTAGATATTGAAAGTAAAGATTTAAGTACGACCTCCTTTCAAAGAGGGGATAATATATTAAATGGAAATGTAGTATTGAATGGTAAAAAAATTGGAATTCTTAAGCTTGCCAGTGGTGAAAAATATTCAGCCCTGAATTTTCTCCCTACTTTATCTAAAAATTCTGATGGTAAGCAAAGTTCATTTGGAAAAACTTTTTTATACATACTCTCATTCGCAGCTTTATCAGTTGTCTTATTGAGAATCAGAAAGCTTCGTTCACGAAAAAACTTTAAAAATAGGCACTAAAGTAATTTAAAACTTTAGTGCCTATTTAAATTCTATTTTGTAAGCTTATCAATTAATTCTTTCATATCTTTTGGAATGTTACTTTCAAGCTTAATGATTTTATTAGTAGTAGGATGTGGAAATTCTAGTCTATACGCATGCAGCGCTTGTCTTGTTATATAATCATTTTCTTCTTGACCATATAAGGCATCACCATATATTGGATGTCCAATACTGCTTAAGTGGACCCTAATTTGATGGGTTCTTCCCGTAAGTAAAGTTAGTTTAACTAAATCAGCTTCCTTAAAGCTTTCTACTACTTCGTATTTAGTGATGCTCTTTTGTCCTCTTTCATCAATTATTCTTTTAATTGTTCCTTCTCCTACTCTATATATAGGTTTATCAATAGTTCCACTTCTTTCTTTCATATTTCCATGCACAATGGCTAAATAACTTTTAACGAATTCATCTTTAACCATGTCTCTAGATAATGACATATGACTATATGAATTTTTAGCAACTAATATTAAACCAGAAGTATCCATATCTAGTCTATTTACTAATCTCACTATATTATTAGAGCCCTTTGCTTGAAAATAATATAGTAATCCATTAGCTAATGTTCCATTTAAATGTCTTTTTGTGGGATGTACAACCATACCATTTGGTTTGTCTATTACTATTATATCTTCATCTTCATATATTACACTTAAATCAATTTCTTCTGGTATAATATCCTGATGCTCATCCCTATTGATTTTAACATCAATAATATCTTCAACATTTAATATATATGCTAGGGTAAGTTTTTGGTTATTTACCCTAATTCTATCTTCCTTTACTGCTTTAGTTACAAATCT
>Ga0209639_1003301_pt1 | contig 10988 bp, 10 predicted proteins | sample EPASupsiteHSE605_FD_187268 | JGI IMG/M metagenome (GOLD analysis project Ga0209639, IMG submission 187268) | Bioremediated contaminated groundwater from EPA Superfund site, New Mexico - Sample HSE6-05 (SPAdes) (version 2) | ecosystem: Environmental > Aquatic > Deep subsurface > Groundwater >...
CCATTTCAATGCCGCAAGCGTCCTCGAACTGCCTGCCGGCGCCATCGATTCCACATCCACCGCAGTCGGAGATACGCTTGAATTTTCCTGAACACGCTCCCGGTTCCTGCAATCCTTCAGAAAACTCCCGTCGTGATTACCTCGTTTATCTTTTGCTTCTTTCAGCACATATACTGCTGGTTTGGTTAATTCCCTTTTTCCCGACTCAGGACGGTCCGAGCCATCTCTATAATCTGCTCGTACTCCAGGACCTGCTCAATGGCGGTAAAACATGGGGGAACTTCTTCACGCATCAAGTAAATGCGGTACCTAACTTAGGATTCACCATAATCGGCTATCCGCTTCTGAAAATATTTACGGTCCTCAGCGTAGAAAGGATTTTTCTCACCATTTATGTTCTCCTGCTGGGGATAACTGTTCCGGCGCTTTTGAAGGCGTTCGGAAAGTCCCCTCTTCCGCTAGGTTTTCTCGTCTTTCCAGCCATCTTCAATTTTACCCTGATGATGGGATTCTACAGTTACAATATCGCAGCAGCTCTTTTCCTTGCAGCGTTCTGCATTGCTTGGGCAATACGCTGCAAACCTGTCGTGATAAGAGCTGTTTGTTATAATCTTGCAGGTTTGGTCGTCTTTTTTTGCCACCTGATACCTTTCATCTTTTACCTTATGTCGCTTTACGCGATGGTTGTCACGGAAAAGGACTCTCTCGGGAAAAAATGCGTAAATATTCTCAAGCTTTCACTTGTTTTGTCCCCTTCCTTAAGTCTCCTTGTCTGGTATTTTGCGCAGGGTAACGGGGGAACGCCTACTGCTTTCCCCCCGACTTTCTCGTTAAGCCGTTTTTGGGAGTTGTTCATCAACCTGATGATTTTCTCGTCCGCACCGTTTTCCCGACTTCAGTTGCTTCCCGCTGCGATACTTATGTTCGTAATGCTGGTTGGCGGCTATCTGGCATTGAAAGATGTTCTGCGTAGAAGTAAATCAGGGGAGATAACGCATTCGGAAAAGGTCCTTTTCCTGATGGTGGGTGCATTAACAATTATCTACTTCGTTGCTCCCTTCCGGCTTGGCGACGGTAGTTATTTCAACGAACGCTTTCCCTGGGTGATCTTCCTGCTTTCGATTCCGCTACTGAAAAATCATCCGAAAGCCTCGAAACGTTTCACATCACTTTTCCTGGCTGGTATCGCCTTCGCATATTTTATATTCAATTCCCTGGTTCTTTGGGGACAGAGCAGCCAGGTGGCCTCATTTGTAAAGGGAATTGATGCAGGGTGTTCACGGGGCGATCTCGTAATGTCGTACAAAAGGGTCGATTCTTGCGGCTGGGCAAAAGTTGACGTTTTGTTTCATGCTGCCTCCTATTACGGAATCTTTCGGGAGTGCATCGATATCGGCAATTACGAAACTGCCGTGCCGTTCTTCCCGGTCCGTTTCAAGAAGGACCTCCCTCCCCTTCCCTCGCAAGACCAGGTTTCCTATGAGCCTGAAAAAATCGATTTTGCCCAATACCCCTCAATCGATTTCATCCTCGGATGGCAAATCGACCCCAAAGGACGCGATCGGCTTATGGGGGAATTCGATATGATTTACTCGCAGGAAAATCTGACCATTTGGCGAAGAAAATTCTGCTACCTCCGCCCGTAATTTCTTGTCTGCCAAACCTTTCCCACATCCCCCCCAGACGTTTGACAGAGCCCGAATATCCTTTATAGTTATTCTATCATTTAATTATAAAGGAGTCCCTTCAACAATATGCTGATCTCCATCGTCATTCCGGCTTATAACGAAATCCACACGATAAAAGCAATTCTGGAGCGCGTACAGGCAGTTTCTCTTTCATATCCGAAGGAAATAATCATTGTTGACGATTGTTCCACCGATGGCACCCGGGAAGCCCTCGAACAGATCGGAGCCTCCGGGGAACATCCAGTGAAAATCATCTGCCACGACTGCAACCAGGGAAAGGGAGCCGCCTTAAGGACCGGCTTCGCCGCGGCTGAAGGAAATATAATTGTTATCCAGGACGCCGACCTGGAGTATGACCCTGAGGAGTATCACAAGCTCCTCAAGCCAATTACGGACGACAAGGCCGATGTGGTTTACGGGTCGAGATTCATGGGAAGTGGCCCCCACAGAGTCCACTATTTCTGGCATTATGTCGGAAATTCATTTCTAACCCTTTTATCAAACATGTTCACCAATCTGAATCTCACCGACATGGAAACTTGTTACAAGGCATTCAGGAGCGACATACTGAAAAACCTGGAAATCCGCGAAAACCGCTTCGGTTTCGAGCCTGAATTCACCGCCAAGGTTGCCAGGCTGCGCTGTCGTATTTACGAAGTGGGCATATCTTACGCTGGCCGTTCGTACAAGGAAGGGAAAAAGATTAACTGGAAAGATGGCATAGCTGCTCTCGGGTGCATAATCAAATATAACCTTTTATATTGAATAACAGAGCATATTCCGGCGCATAATGATTATTTGCGCACGGCTTGGATGTAATTTCCATTCTGCCCCATGAATTGATCCCTACAGTGAAAATCATCGAGGATTGCGTGCCTGTCACTATTCCATCGGATATCAATAGTGGTTGTTTCATCCCGGCCAGACGATGCTGGAGCATCTTTCTTGTCAGCGTTTGGGGGCTATTCCTGGAGATGCTCCTCATCCGCTGGATCGGGACGGAGATACGGATATTCGCCTATCTGCAAAACACTGTGCTTGTCGTCTGTTTTCTGGGACTCGGCCTTGGTTGCCTTACTTCACGCAAACCCATAATCCTTCGAAATACGCTTCTACTGCTTTTTCTCCTGACGCTACTTATGGCGTTGCCCTTGACCAGGAATGCACTTGGCTCGATAAGCGAATTGTTGAATGTCCTTGGGAATGTAACGATATGGACAAACAGCTACTCCGTCAATGGTTGGAAAAGTGTAATTGATGCAGGTTCAGGACTGACCCTTACCTTTCTCATCATGATTTTGCTCGTGGAGATGTTTATCCCCATCGGCCGACTCCTGGGCCGACTTCTGAACGAACACCCGAACACTATACAGGCATATTCTTTCAATGTGGCCGGAAGCCTTGTGGGGACCTGGCTCTTTGTGTTGCTAAGCTTTCTTTATCAGCCGCCGTTGACCTGGTTCCTTGTCCTGGCGGCGCTTACGGTCGTTTTTCTCGACAGGTCAAGCAAGTCCTGGCGGCTCAATCTCGCCCTGCTGGTTGGAACAGTGGCCCTTTCGTTGTTCGCAGGTATAATGCCGGGCTCGATGGAAGTCGTTTGGTCCCCCTACCAGAAACTGGTCCTCTGGAATGCAGATCGGAAAAGTGGCTTTCGCGAATACAATATCACGGTGAATAATGTCGAATACCAGGCCATGCTCACCTCGAAAGATCCGTTGCCCCATCTGCGGTACGATCTATCCATGAATGGAGCAACCCAATATGACATGCCGTTTCTGCTCCATCCTGACCCGAAATCGGCACTGATCCTTGGCGCAGGGTCAGGAAACGATGTGGCAGGTGCGTTGCGGCATGGGGTCAAAAACGTCACGGGGGTGGAGATAGACCCTGCCATAATTTCTTTCGGGCAGCGTTTCCATCCCGACAAACCTTACGCATCTCCCTCAGTTCAGTTGAACAACGACGACGCTCGTTCCTTTCTTGCAACCAGCAGAAAAAAGTATGACGTCATCTCCTTCGGCCTCCTCGATTCCCATACCTCGACCGCCATGACAAATGCCCCGCTGGACCACTATGTTTACACCCGTGAGAGCATAAGGCAGGCCAAAGCCCTGCTGGCTGAAGGCGGTATCATGACGCTTTGTTTCGAGGCGCAGAAACCTTTCATAGCGGACAGGATGGGTGTCGTGCTTCGCGACATTTTCGGCAGGGAGCCGCTTTGCTTCCGTATTCCTCCGAGTTATTACGGATTTGGCGGCGTGATGTTTATCGCTGGCGACCTGGAAACTGCCAGGATGCAAATCGAAAAAAATGCGAGACTAGCATCACTCATTGAAAAGTGGCATGTGGAATATCCTGTAAATTTAAGCTACACAACGAGGGTTACTACAGATGATTGGCCTTACCTCTTCCTGATAAAACCCGGTATACCTCTTCTCTATTACCTCCTGGCGGTCTCAACGGCTTTACTGGTCATACGCAGCCGGAAACATTTCGGCCAGATGAACCCGAAGAAATTACTCTCACGCGAGAACTGGCACTTCTTTTTCCTGGGGGCCGGATTTCTTTTACTTGAGGTCCAAAATATAAGCAAGGCCTCCGTGATACTGGGAAACACCTGGCAGGTCAATGCAGTCATAGTTACGGGAGTATTTTTCATGATACTTGCTGCAAACCTGACGACTTACAGGTTTACGGACATCCCGCTGAGGCTGGTTTATCTGGCCTTGTTCACAATGTGCCTATCGTTATACTTCGTGGATCTGGCCCAGTTCGCCTTCTTGCCCTACGCAGCAAAAGCGGCAATCGTAGGGGGGCTTACAACCATGCCCATGTTTTTCAGCGGCATCGTTTTTATTCGATCATTCACCAGCGTTGCCGAGAAGGACAAAGCTCTGGGAGCGAACCTGATCGGCGCTCTTGCTGGTGCAATGTGCCAGTCGGTGACCTTCATTATCGGGATCAAGGCGCTGCTATTGATTGTTACGGCAATGTACTTTCTTGCCATGATAACCTACCCCCGCATAAAAAACAAAGCAGTGGCGAAGTCTGATGAGGCAATTCCTCTACTTTCTGAGTAAAAGGATTGTTTGGTTCAATTTTATATCAGATCGCTACAACATATCTACTTTCGGAGCATATTTTGTCAGGTTATTTTACAGACAATAGTGATATTAAACTTATTGCCTTCAATGTTTATATATTTTTTTTCATAATCTACTTTCTTACCAATACGGGATTTGCCCCTACGTATATTGATGCCGGACATTTAAAAATAGAAGTTGCCAGATCAATAGTCGAAAGATTCGACCTTTCTGTCCCGACCGGTGTCGGCATAAAGGGAGCCGACGGAAGAGAATATTCCTGGTTTCCCATTGGTTCTGTTTTACTGTCACTTCCTTTTTTTCTGGCAGGAAAACTATGTGGCGTACCTCCCGAGAAATTTGTTTCCATAATAAATCAATTGGTAAGTGCAGCTTCAGCAACCTTGATTTTTATTTTCTGCAAAAAGTTAGGGTATTCAAAAAGGTCATCTCTATTGGCCTCCATCTGTTACGGACTTGGCACTATGGCCTGGAAATACTCAAAAGAACCGGGTGATCATGCCATTGAAACATTCTTTGTTCTATTATCGATTTATTTTGCATACGCTTTTTCTATGCACAAGAAAACGTACTGGCTGTTTCTTTCAGCGTTCTCCTTGGGATTTGCAGTAATTACCAGATCTACGTCTGCCCTGATCCTGCCACCCCTATTATTCATGGTAACATATGACATGTTCACAAGCGGCGGTTTTAAAACCACTGTCAGGTCGGCGTTAAAGATCATCGGACTTTTTTCCATAACTCTACTTCCATTTATTGGATTGTGTTTCTGGTACAACCATACCCGTTTCGGAACCATCTTCGAGTCAGGCTATGGTCTTATGGCAACACGTCTGGGAATTGAATATTTCACGGGAACATCAATAATGAACGGACTCCAGGGTTTGCTGGCGAGCCCTGGAAAGGGGTTTTTCTATTATTCGCCGATAGCAGTTCTTTTTTTCTTCTCCATCATATCTTTTGCCCGGAAGCATCCAATACCCGCACTTACGTTTATTTCCGTAATCATCATGTACATCCTATTGTACGCGAAGTATAAATTCTGGCACGGTGATTTTGCCTGGGGGCCTCGGTATATATTCGTTATTCTACCTTTCTTTATTATTCCGATAGCATCTCTATTTGACTCATATCTTTTGAGGTCACGTAAAATTCCCATTTTCTTGGTATGTCTGATTTTCATTTTGAGCTTTACTATTCAACTAGCATCGGTGTCGGTATTTTCATACAAGTATTTGATTGATTTACAAACCACGCAAGGGATCAAATTGGATAAATTCAGCGGGAGTGGAACTCAAGCCATTATTGTGCCACCAATGGAAACATATTTCGATTGGCGCAGATCGCCAATAATTGCCAATTTTATATTAATCAAAGAAATGGTTAAAGCCCTGCGAGAGCATCAACCTGTAGGCTTGCCACATGAAGCTCCAATGTCCAGTAAGTTGAACCATGATCCGGGGATGGACATATACGATTTCTGGTGGTTACAACAATATGTTATCAACAGGAATTGCTCATGGTTGATTCTAGGAGCAGCCCTGTTCGCAGTATCGCTGATTTATGCAGTAAAGATTTACAAATCCGTTGTCTTGCTTGAAAGGACGGGGCATGACTTCAATTAGAACCAAAACTGATGCTGTGTCATTATCGGCGCAGGCCCTTTCAATCGAGACTAAGCTTTTGTTATTCTTCGCTATAGTCTGGGCATCTGGATTAACAATGGGTTTGCCGGTTAACATCCCTGATGTAAAAAGTTATGAATTTATAGAAAAACATTATTTTAGACCGTTTTTCATAGCTTCAGTTTTGGATGTAACATTGTTAATTTCAAGCAAATTTGTACAAAGACCAAAAGATACCAATTTATTGGCATTAAAGTTATTTCCATTTGTAATATGCACAATTTTCATTCATTTCAATTTTAAAGCCTGGATGCCCTTGATAAACCCGCATCAATATGATCACATATATCAGCAAATCGATATTTTTTTTGAACCCTTATTGACTATTTTCTTTGTTGTTCGTCAATCAATGTCAAGTTTAGTACCTTTAAATCTTGATTTTTTGTACCACAATCTATTTATTGCAATGTTCTACGGATCCTTCACTGCTCATGTAGTATTTGATCGACCCACTCTTTTTAGACAATTGGTACTCAGCACATGCCTGATCCTTTTATTGGGAGGACTTTGTTACTGGATTGCTCCTGCCGAAGGGGCTTATTTGTATAGAATCGGCATCAATGCCGAAAGTACAACCATTCAAAAATATATGCATTTGAACTTTGAATTTGTCAAGAAAACCGGAATATTCCCGCCCGGATATTTTACAAATGCACCTGCTGCAATGCCGAGTCTGCATATAGCCCATGCGCTGATGTTCACGTTCTTTATATGGCGCTCTCTTTCTTTACGCTGGCTCCTCCTCCTTTACGTTCCGGCTACCTTTTGGTTGATTATTGATAGCGTCTGTTCCGGCTGGCATTATTTGATCGATCTTCCAGCAGGGGCTTTATTGTGCTTTATCTGCGTTTACTCCTCGATGAGACTTTTGGACCGCGATGAAACGGTTTTGAATTGATGGAGCTTTCATGCATTATGAAAAAGTTTCTGCAGTAAATGAAAAAATAAAGTCAGTATCCCTCATATTGGGTCTTCTTGCCCTCTGGTTCTTCACTCATCCATACAGAGGGATTTATCACGACGCGTGTCTCTATACCGTACAGGCCCTTTCCCATCTTTTCCCGGAAGCTTACAAAAACGATCTTTTCTTCCTTTACGGTTCGCAGGATTCCTACACCATCTTCAGTTATATTTACGCCTACGCGATCAAATTACTGGGCTTGAATACTGCTGCCATCACCTTGCAGATAGCAGGACATATCCTTTGGTTCTCCTCTGCCTGTATCCTTGGCCGCTCTTTGCTGAAAAACTCTCCAGTTTTCTGGTCGTTCCTGGTTTTTGCCGGGGTATTGTCAAGGGGATATGGAAACAACTTATTTTCATATGAAGAACAATTTCTTACAGCCAGGATTTTTTCTGAAGCCATGGTTTTGTATGGCATTGCTTTCCTGGTCGAGCGGAAAGATGTTTTTGCATTCATCTTTTTATTACTTGCATCTGTCTTTCATCCTCTCATAGGGGCAGTGGGCATAATATTCACCTTTATCTATAAAGCATACGCCGACAGGAGATGGCTTTTTTTGTCGATTGCGCTATTGCTCTTGACAGTTCTTGCCGCATTCTGGCACATACGTCCCTTTTCCGGATTATTGGAGGTTATGGACGATAATTGGTATCGGGATTCCCACACTATAAGTGCCCATGCGTTCATGGACACTTGGGAGCTGGAGCACCTGAACGCCGTCCTGTTTGATGCATGCATACTCGGCAGCGCCTTTATGGTTGCATCGGGAAACTTGCGCCGCTTCTTTTTTTCCTCGCTGTTTACCGGTCTTACAGGCGTACTTCTCACGGCTGTTGGAACTTATGTGTTTCGAAACGTCTTAATTATCCAGTTGCAACCATGGAGAGCTTTATGGCTGATGCACCTGTTCGCCTATCTTGCGGGAGCCTTCCTGCTTTTCGAGCTTTGGAATCGATCCAAGTTTTCGCGCTTGCTCCTGTCAGCCTATCTGACATCATGGTTTTTGGTTTCGCTAGTTCCGTTCTCGGGTATATTGGTTATATTGATATTTTGTTTGCATTATCTCACTATGAATAAGGATGAGAAAAGATTTAGAGTTCCCTGGTTTGTGGAAAGACTTTGTTTCTGGACACTACTGGTATCCGGAATCATTTGGTTATACTATTGGTGCCTCTTTGCATACATCAAATTATTAAGAATCGATGATGTAACACCTTTTACAAGGTATATCTCGGTAATACTAGTGGATACAAAGCTGTTTCTGATTTTAGGGTTCCTGTCGATTCGATCCTTTATTGCCAATACCGAGAATAAAGCTATTCTTACAACGTCCCTTGCAGTTTCTCTGCTTTGCATTATAGGTGCTTTTTCAATATGGGACCAAAGGCCTGGTCAAGAAAAAGTTATTGAAGAAAATGCTCTGACTGGAAAGATATTTGCCAATAAAATACCTTCAGGTTCGGTTGTTTGTTGGCCTGATTATTTTTTCAAAGAAAGCTCTATCAAGAAGGTATGGTTCATGCTTGGCACATCGAGCTATGCGGACCCGACACAGGCGGTAGGAATCATTTTTTCGAAGGATACGGCCATGAAATACTTTCAGAGAACCAAGAGACTGGAGTCACTAGGCTTTCACGATCTTTGGCACCGTGAGGCAAGTGAAAACGATACAATTCCCAAACCGGCTTTTCATGACCTCGTTCACGTATGCAGCGATCCTGAACTGGATTATGTTGTTCTGGACTTCAAATATCCCTACGGGGCTGTAGACTCCTATTATGATGAACATAGCAAAAAGAAGTACTTTTTATATGATTGCGAGGTTGTCAGGCGCCATTAGATTTTAAATTACGACATTAAGGTTGACTGTGAATTCTGTCGGATATCGTTATCATATAACTGTAATCGTGCATTTCATACTCTGGACCTTTCTTTCTGTGCAGATATGCAAAAACGTTTTATTTCAAGATAGCACCAATGTTTCACCCTTCGGAATCTCCCTGGAATCACCCATTCCCGGCCCTTCAGTAATGAGATTGACAATTGTTGACTTCGCTTCTCATTTCAATTTCGTTAAAAATGCGTGGCATGGTCACACAACCGTAAATTCGGGAGCTTCTATCTTTTCATTGGAAAACCAATTGAATGAGACAAGTGCGTGGGTCAACGGGAAGCTACATCTTGCCCTCCCGTTTGCATATTCACCAACAATGTTGTGGATACTCGCACCGCTGGTACTTTTCTCCGGCTATTTTGCGTTTTGTCTTTTCAACATAGCCGGTTTGTTGGCCGTATGGTGGCTGACCCACCCTTCCCGATGCCGCCACGGCGTCGGTTTGCTCGCATTTTTCAGCCCTCTTTCTCAAACATGCTTCGCTCTCGGTCAAACTGCATTACTAACCGGAGCAGGACTTTTATTAATCGCGGAAAAGACGCAATTAAAAAATCGCACAGTGGGGTGGCGCATTCCGATTATTACAGGGGCAATACTTTGGGCGCTGACCGCCAAGCCGCCTCTTGCATTAACGGCAGTAGCAGTGCTGTTGGGATTGCGGGAATGGCGCCCTCTTCTGGTTGCATTATTACTTACTCTTTTCTCTACCTTGGCAATCACCCCTGTGTTGGGTACTAATTGGACATATGATTACATGCAACTGATCGACTCGTACGACCTTGTTAATGCGGACCCTGCCTACGCGTGGTCCCTTGTTCCAAGCCATATGGCAAATCTTCGCGGGGTTCTCAGTGTTGATTTTGGTTTACCAGACGACATTTCCAGTCGTATTTCCAATGTAGCATGGTTCATTTCACTTACGTGCATAGCCGCATTTTGTACACGGTCTAGGTTCTCAGACTCGGCCATCTGGTCACTGGGAATACTGTCGTACCTCATCTTCTGTTCACACGTCAGCTCAACGGAAGAGCTCCAAATTGTGTTATTGCTTCCTCTTGGTGTAACAATGAAAAATAGGCTGAGTTGGCAAGAGTTGGTGATTCTTATTACAATTCCTTTACTGCCTTTTGCTTCCCCGGCAATCGGGGCTTTTGAAGGCTATCGCAGTGTTCTTTTTATTATGAATGTTTCTATTGTTGTTTTTATTTTGAGTGTTATGAATCGAATAGCACAACAAGGGACTTTCACTTATTCTGATCCAAAGCAACAGGATTGCAATTATGTTGAAAGATAAGCAATCTGTTATATTCAGCACATTATCCTTATTAGTTATTTCAGCTTTGATAATGCTCCGTCAACTCACTGTTCCTGGATACTTTTCGGTTCAACCGTATGACATATACAATTACTCGAGCATGGCTGCTCAATTCACCGGGGCGCTTCATGAGGGATTCATTTATCCCAGATGGTTACCCTTGAATTTCTGGGGCTACGGAAGCCCCACCTTTATTTTATACTCACCGCTTGCATACTACCTTGTAGCCTTTTTCGACTTATTCTGCGGTTCTATGATCTCTTCCATGAACTTAGCCAAATTCATAGCATTCTTCCTTGCCGGTTCAGGCATTTTTTTTCTGGTCAAGGAGTAATGCT
>Ga0209639_1003302_pt1 | contig 10987 bp, 13 predicted proteins | sample EPASupsiteHSE605_FD_187268 | JGI IMG/M metagenome (GOLD analysis project Ga0209639, IMG submission 187268) | Bioremediated contaminated groundwater from EPA Superfund site, New Mexico - Sample HSE6-05 (SPAdes) (version 2) | ecosystem: Environmental > Aquatic > Deep subsurface > Groundwater >...
GGGGTACCCAGTACAATAACCTGCGCCGCCATATCTTGTTTGGGTTTGAGTAAAATAGGATTCATATATACGGTAGGTTTTACTCCCGCTGCCTCAGCCTGAGCGCCCTGGGCCCTTCCAATTTCACCTCCATCAGGGGTAACAGTTGAATTCAAAGCCATATTTTGAGCTTTAAAGGGAACGGTTCTATACCCATCCTGAGCAAAAATTCTGCACAAAGCCGTACAGAGAATACTTTTGCCAACATTAGAGGATGTACCCTGAACCATTATTGCCCTAGCCATCAATATTTTCTCCTTTATAATAAAGTAAGGCGTTAATCATGCTAACCGCGATGGGACTGCCGCCTCTGGTTCCGGTAACGGTTATATATGGCAGCAAATTCTTTTCCACCATTATGTCCTTGGATTCAGCCGCCCCTACAAAGCCTACGGGGGTTCCGATGATTAGAGCGGGCTGAGCGATCCCTTTCTCGATTAGGTCCAATACTTCGAAAAGCGCTGTGGGTGCGTTGCCAATAGCTACCACTGCACCATTGAGACGTTCCCCGAATGAACGCATAGCTGCTGCAGCCCTGGTTATTCCCCATTCTTGGGCCTTCTCCCCTACTTCAGGCTCCGCAATAGAGCAGAAAACTTCTCCCCCGAAGCCACCTATTTTTTTCCGATTAATACCTGCCTTCAACATATTAACATCTGTAAATATAGGTCTTCCTTGATGCAGGGCATTTATCCCCGCTCTGACAGCATCAGGATGGAACCTAATATTACTTATTATCTTAGGGTCACCGGTCGTATGAATAACCCTTTTCACTACCTCTTTTTGGACCGGAGAAAAATCGTAATCCATCAGGTAGCTTTCAATAATGTTCATACTTTGAGCTTCGATTTCTTGAGGATTCCAGATAATATTCATTAGCTCATCCCTTCCGCCAGAACAGCCGCTGTCTGGATTCTCTCCTGAACAATTTCAATTAATGCCGGATGAGTTCCAAAATGCTTGGCCATAATAAAATTGACCTTAGGATAGGAGGTTTTTAGCAGCAATAACTTGCTGGGAATATCTCTTTTTATGTGATTGCCGGTAACCAGGAAGATGGGCACTACGATGATATTGTTAACACCCTCTTCTATTAATTCTTCGGCTGCATCAGTTAAACCCGGGCTGGCAAACGATAGGAAGGCAACTTTATAGCAGCCATTTTTATCCCCTTCCTGTATCATTCCAGCTAACTGGCGTATTTCATCATTAGCTTCTTCTCTCCTGCTGCCGTGTCCCAGGAGAATTATCCCTGTTTTCATTTTAAAACTCCTCCCCATTTATCTCCGATATATTGCAGTACTTCTCTCGGTGAGTGAAATACTGCAGGATATTCCATGCGAGGCCGAACCCATACTGCAATCGGGATCCCTAATAACAGGGCAGCTTGTAGTTTTGTATCTAAGCCGCCGTCCAGCCCACTCTCTTTGGTTAGAATCAACTGTGCCCCGTAATGTTTAAACAACTGCAGGTTTAACTCTTTAGAAAATGGCCCTTTTAAGGCAATAATGCTATCCGGGTTTAAACCCAGTTCCTCACAACTTTTGACAGCTCCGCTCAGGGGAAGAACCCTGGCAACTAATCTTGCTTCAGCCCTTTTTACCAGAGACGCAACTAACGGTAAATGTTTACTTCCCAGGGTACTAAAGACCGTCTGCTGTGGAAATAAAAACTCTTCAATTTGTTCTAGTTTCTCAATCCTTTTCACCAGGGAGTCATCAGGCAATGAGACGCTGTCTCTCTCCAGCCTTATATAAGGGATTTTACAAGCTTCTGCAACTTCCATAGCTAACCCGCTGATCTGATTGGCAAAGGGATGGGTCGCATCGATAAGCAATGAAGCAGCCTGATTATTAATTAAGGTAATAAGTTCTGTTCTATCCAGGCTGCCCTGATAAACATCATTCGTATTATTATCCAGAAGCTGTGCACCATAATGGCTGACCACGCAGGCAGTATTCGACCATCCTTTTTGGTTCAGCAGCGAGACCATTTTACGGCCTTCAGCAGTTCCAGCCAGTACGATGATCATACGGCATATCCTCTGGGCGTAATTATTTTTCCATTTTCCACTCTGGTTTGAGAGTTACCTATAATGACGGTGGTCAACATATCTATGTCTTCTTTGAGCATATCTCTTAAGTTAGTAATAACCTGTTTTTCTTCACCCCGCTGGGCGCAGCGTACTATGCCAACCGGTGTTTCCGGATCACGATGCCACAAAAGAATTTCGCGGGCAGTTTCAATTTGTTTGGTGCGGCCTTTACTCCTGGGGTTATATAGAACAACTACAAAATCGCCCAGTCCGGCTGCCTCCAGGCGGCTTATTATTTTGCTCCAGGGGGTTAACAGATCACTTAAGCTAATAACAGCAAAATCGTGCATTAAGGGAGCTCCCAGAACAGCTGCAGCGGCAGTCGCTGCAGTTACACCAGGTATCACCTCTACCGGTACCATCCCTGCTGCTATTTCCAGAGTGATTCCAGCCATTCCATAAACGCCTGGATCACCGCTGCTTACGACCACTACGTTCTTACCTGCCCGGGCCTCCTCAACGGCTATTTTAGCCCGATCGATCTCTTTGCGCATCCCGGAACTGATAACCTTTTTCCCTGCCAGTAAATCTTCAATTAAGACCAGATAGCTTTTATAACCTACTACGATATCAGCTTGTTGAATACTTTCTAATGCCGCAGGACTTAAAAGTTCTCTGTTTCCAGGCCCCAATCCCACCACCAGGACTTTTCCATGGCTACACTTATGGTTACTGGACCTATTTTCTGTTTGGGTACAATTGTCTTGCCCTGTTTCGCTGCTAGTCGGGCTGCAGGTTCGCATACTCCACCAACTCCTACTTTTTCTCTTACCCATTCCGAAGATTCATAACTGCCATCCAACGCACTGATTTCGTTTTTACTAAATGTAAGTACGGGAATCCCCATTTCGACTGTAAGCTGCCTGATTGCTTCCTCTTCGCTTTTAATATCAATGGTAGCTAAATACTTAACACAGGCTTTATCCAATCCAAACCTGGTCATTACTGCTTCAAAGGCTTCCCGCACCTCAGAATATTCTACGCCTCTGCGACATCCAATCCCCACCACTAAATTCTGAGGCTTGATCTGTATATACTCGCTCATAGAATCCGTCCCAAGTTTATGCGGTCCAATTATAACTGCAGGTTCCATGAACTTCATGGCTGCAACCTGGCCGGCCATCTCTCCATTCCTATCGCTCACCGGCCATTCCTGCCAGCGAAAGCCGGTTTGGAACGCTTTAATCAAAGGAAAAGCGCTGTATATATTGACCTCTTTACCTTCAGCCAGAAGACGATTGATAAGTTTGATATTTGTTAATGGCTCCAGGAGTGCACCCATTTGTACCGCCAACATGTCAACAGCGGGTTTATTACTTACATCAGTGGCCGTTGTTATGACCGCCTGCCCATTTAAGCAGACAGCCGCTTGTTGTGCCAAACGGTTCGCTCCTCCCACATGCCCCGATAACAGACTAACCGCAAATTGCCCTGCTTCATCTACTACCACAACAGCCGGGTCAGTGAATTTGCTTGATATAAGATCAGCCAGGCTGCGAACGACGATTCCAGCTGCCATAATGCAAATAATCTGTTTATATTTGCTGAATACCTCAGAAAAGGTGTCCTTCCAATGGCTGAAGAATTCTACTGCCTCAAGGTCTCCATTTTTATGTTTACCTCGAAGTCTTTCTGGAATAAAAACTGCTGCCGGAGGCATTAATCGGCTTAATTTCAAAGCCAGTTCTGCTCCCTTTTCTGTTAAACAGATAATCGCAGTAGTTCTATCCTTATCCCCGATACTCATGAGTGAATTCCTTATCATAAAGCTTTGATTGCCCGGAATTCTTTAGAAAATTACCTACCAGTATTAAAGCCGTTTTCTTAATTCCAGCCTCTTTGATCTTTACGGCCAGATCCTGCAGGGTCCCCTGAATTATCTGTTCCCCGGGCCAGGAAGCTTTCTCTACAACAGCAGCAGGCGTATCAGGAGCATATACTTCCAGCAGCTCTTTAACTACTTGATCGATCATACCTACCGAAAGAAAGATTGCCATCGAAGCTCCATGGGCAGCCAGGCTGCTCAGCTTCTCTTTATCAGGAACTGGAGTCCTGCCCTCTAATCGGGTTATTATAAGTGTCTGCGTTCCGTCAGGTACCGTATATTCCTTTTTTAAGCTGGCTGCCGCTGCTAGAAAGGAACTGACTCCGGGTACAACCTGGTAGGGAATCTGCTGCGTCAGTAAAACCTCCATCTGCTCACCGATGGCTCCATACAGGCTAGGGTCACCGGTATGCAAGCGGACCACCTTATCCCCTTTTTGGGATGCTTCGACCATCAAGGACATAATCTCTTCCAAGTTAAGATGAGCGCTGTTTATTAACCGGGTGCCTGGTTTGGTATATTCCAGGACTTTTTCATTTACCAGGGAACCCGCATATACTACCAGGTCAGCCTCCTGCAGCAGCCTGTAACCCTTAAGGGTAATTAGTTCGGGATCACCTGGGCCTGCTCCTAAAAAGAAAATCAAATTTCATCATCTCCCCGGTTTTTCTTAATAATCATAGTTGATAGGTAATCGAACTTTTTATCCAGCAAGCTGGTAAAGTCATCGGTATAAAATCCATCGGAGAAGCCGCAGCGACTGGCAAAATACACCTTGCCGCTCACATCTCCTTCATTCAGCAGCTGAACTACTTTATCAGTCTGGTTGCCCGCTTTCAATAAAACTACGTTGTCGAATTGGTCTATTAAATCTTTAAGATATGCCCTTTCTCCTAGAGCAGGAACAATAACCAGGCTTTCCTCTCCCTCGACCAGAGGCTGCTGTATCCATGCTGAAATAGAGTTAACCGCACTGATTCCGGGAATTATTTCAACCTGCAGGTCAGGAAGCGATTTTTTTACGTACTTTAACAGATAAGTAAAGGTACTATAAATAGTGGGATCTCCCAGGGTGATAAACCCCGTATCCTTGCCGCTCTTTAAAATCTCAGCTACTTGATCAGCAGCTTCCTGCCAGTGCCTTTTTAAATCTTTTCGGTCCGTGGTCATGGGCAGAATAAGCTCAACGTATTCCCACTCTTTATCGATTGCCCCAGTGACAATAGATAAAGCCAGACTTCTCTTTTCTTGTTTGGATTTAGGAACCAAAAGAACCTCTAACTCTTCCAGTATTCTTTTGGCTTTTAGAGTTAGGAGCTCTGGGTCTCCCGGCCCTACTCCAATTCCGTAAAACTTACCGCATGCCACCTGGATTCCCCCTTTTCTGTGCCGAGATTATAGTAACTGGATTTCTGGCCTCCCATATTTCTGCATTTCCTTTCTGGTTAAGAACGGCAATATTAACCTGAACAGCCTCCAAATAATACCCTTTGCCTCTTAGTATCCCGTAAGAATCCGCCCCGCTGTTCATACTGACGGAGTTAATTACCAGCCAGCCGCCGTCTTTCAATTTATCATCACAGGCATCTAAAATGGCTTTCATTTTTCCGCCGCTGCCCCCTAAGAAAATCCTATCCGCTGACGGCAGGCTTGCCATAGCTTCAGGGGCAATTCCTGGAATTATTTCCATATTTACTCTAAACTTCTTGCTATTATTCCTGATTAACTCTATAGCCTGTGGATTTTTCTCAATGGCAAATACCTGGCCATCGGGAATCATCCGTTTACACTCTATAGCCACTGAACCACTGCCTGCACCCACATCATAAACCAGTGCGCTGGGGAAAAGACGCAGTTTGGCAATAGATAAAACCCGGATTTCATTTTTAGTCATGGGAATACCCTCTGCTCGTTCAAAACACTCGTCTGGAATTCCCGGGGTAACCAATAAATCATTATTCATTAAAAATCACCATCACTGTATTACTGTAATCTGCATTGTCGTTTAACAGCTGCGCTAAGCTGGAATAAACAATCTGCTCCTCTTGATAAGATAGGTTCTTTCCCAGAGCTACTCTTAGATCGGGAACCTCGTTTTCCTTCAGAAATCGGGCTATCTCTTGCGGTGTCCAGGGTGATCCGGTTAACAAAGCTGTTATCCGTGAACTTTTTATCACCGCAGGCAATTGGTCCGGACATCTGCCGTGAATGCTTAATATAGATGCTTCATTCCAGGGCCGCTTTAAGCGAGCAAACATGACTTGAACGGAACTAATGCCGGGGATAAAATCAATATCCTCCCCGTCAATGTGATTGAGCAGGTAATTCGCCAGGCTAAAGATTCCTGTATCTCCAGACACCAAAACTACCACCTGTCTTTGCTTTCGTTGTGCCTGGATAAACTTTATCAGTTCTGGTAAATCACGGTCTGCCGGATATTGAGTCTGGCCAGGGCTCGCAAATGTGTCCAGGAGCCGCTGCCCCCCGACCAGTACCTCAGCCTTTTTTATGGCGTCGAGCGCAATAGGGCTTGTATATCGAGCATCCCCAGGCCCGGTCCCGACTACGATAACTTTGCCTGCCAGCCTGATCCCCTCCCTATTTCCAAAGCTTTAGTATCATAAGCTAATATTTCGCCGCTAAGCGCATATAATATGGTTCCAACCTTAATATCCCGGCCCAGCCTTTCCTGGCATCGCCTGCTCACCCAGTCAGCAATTGAATAGTAAACCTGGTCAAGCTGGTTGTCTCTGATTAGTTCTACCGAAGCTTCAAGAGTATTCAACTCCATAATTTGTTTTATAACGTATTGATCAGCTCCCAGCATGGCAGCGTGCGCAGCCAAGGTCTCGCGGCGTGCATCAGCTGTTTTGCTGTGCGTATTAAATATTCCTGCTGCTACTTTAACTAACTTGCCGATATGCCCAAGCATTAGAATCTCTTTTACAGGCCGGCTAGCACATTCATCAAGCATTAAACCAATAAAATTGCTGGTCTGAACTACTGCGTCTTCAGGTATATCCATCTCTCTGGCCCTTCTAGCCCCCATACCTCCCGGGGTTAAAACCAGCGCCTGATGTCCCATTGCCACCGCCTGATCGATTTGAGGAACCAGGGAATCTATATAGGCATCATCGGACATAGGCCGAACAATACCTGAAGTGCCCAAAATTGAGATACCACCTATTATGCCTAAACGGGGATTTAATGTCCGGGGAGCTAGCTTTTCTCCGTCAGGAACAGATATTACTGCTTTTGCTCCCTTGCCTGACGGTAATACCTTTTTTAATGCCGAAGATATCATCTTGCGAGGTACAGGATTAATTGCTGCTTCCCCAACCGGGACAGCCAGCCCGGGTTTGGTAACCTTTCCCACCCCCGGGCCGCCTTCTATAATAATGGTTTTGTGAGGAAGCAGTTCAACGCTGGCAAATATACTGATACCATTAGTAACATCGGGGTCATCTCCAGCATCTTTTATAACTTCAGCAACCGCCTGGCCATTCTGACAGTGGACACTTTTTATTGGTATGGTGATATTTCCCCCGCCAGGAAGGTCGAGAGTAATCATGTCAGCTTGTTTTCCTAAAATCAATATTTCCAGAGCGGCCTGACTGGCTGCAGCAGCACATGAGCCAGTTGTATAGCCTGAGCGTAGATTTGTGCGTTTTTTTGCTGGACCAGCTGCCATTAAACAACACTCCTTATCAGCAAGGGAACAATCGACGCGGACAACGCGGACTTTTTATGTAGAATCGAAAGTACGATATTTTTTGCAGGAATTGATAAAGTTATGGGCTGCTTTTGGATTAGAACGCAAATGCAGATGGACGTAGGAAGCCAGTAAATTTCCCTTTATATAGCCATCTCCCCTGAAATCGCCGCCCATGCCGCCTAGTAAAGAGTAGGCCGTTTCGCCGGCCCCAATTCCGGTTAATTGAGAATAATGAAATTCATGTCCTCTCAATATATCGCCTCTGTTGGCAATAATTGAGTCCTGCATGGCTGTCGCATCAACATATCCTAAAGCAGCCAAACTACGGGTCATTTTTACCTCTGCAGGAATGATGCCCGCTCCCGGCCAGACATTATCTGCAAAGTCCCTTATTTTTTCAGTCAGGTACATAAAGCCGCCGCATTCGGCAAAGATTGGCATCGAATGCCCCCAGGCTGACCTTATTGAATTTATCATGGTATGATTATTACTCAGCTGCTCCAAAAACATCTCTGGAAATCCTCCTCCCAGATACAGTCCATCCACTGGCGGAATCGAATTATCCCTTAGCGGGCTGAAGAATTTAAGGTCGGCACCTAATTCCTGCAGATAGTCCAGACTGTCTTGATAATAGAAGCTGAAGGCTTCATCTCTGGCCACCCCAATGGTTACACTCTTATCGGGTATTGTTTCTTGCCAGGATGTATATAAGGGAGGCGCATTGTGAGCGAGCTTCAATAAAGAATCTATATCCAGCTCAGCTTCAATTAAATTTCCCATCGTTTCTATGGCTGAATGGAGGCAGTCGTTTTCCTCGGCCGGGAGCAGCCCCAGATGTCTCTCCGGCATTGATATGGCCTTATTCTCCGGTATACACCCCAGTACCCGAACACCCAGTTCTTCTTCGAGGCTCTTTTGTAAATCCTCCTTATGAAAGGCACTGGTGTTGTTTAGAATTACACCTTTAATTTGCACGCCGGGTTCATACTCCATATATCCTTTAACCAGAGCTATACAGCTTTGGGCCATAACCCGGGCATTGACTACCAGAATTATCGGCGCATTCAAAATTGAGGCGACATGGGCTGTACTTCCCTTAAATCGCTGCCCCCTGGCGGTATCGAATAATCCCATAACCCCTTCAATTATTGATATTTGTGCATGCGACGCATTTTTAGCAAATACTGTTTTTACTAGTTCCTCAGAACCCATCCAGCTATCCAGATTATGTGATTTGACTCCCGCAGCATAATAATGTAACCCAGTGTCAATATAATCTGGCCCCACTTTAAAAGGCTGTACCGATATTTGTTTTTTCCTTAAAGCAGCCATAATTCCCAGGGTTAAAGTTGTTTTCCCCACCCCAGTATGGACACCGGCAATAACTATCCGAGGCGAATTCATAATAGACCTCCTACTCATACAGTCGTTAATTTAAGCTCGAGTCTCCCGGTACGTTTCTTATCAGACCTCTGATAAAGCGGTGAAATAAAAAAGCTTCTACCTAAAGGCAGAAGCAGCATATCGAACATACGATAAATCGCAACGAATGAATGCACCTTCCTCGAGGAGCCTTTTCGTAAAAACATAGGCAGGTATACTGGCTCCCAGGTCATCCTCCCCATATCCCTTCCCGATTTCTCAGTGGTTATGATATGGTTTGTAACTGGTTACAGTGGCGGGACCGCTCAGGTCTTTAACCTGATTCCCCTTTAAGCCCTCTATCGGGCACCTAGTTTTTTATTTTGTTTTGTATTACCATATTATATTACTAGTTCCTATTTTTTACAACTAAAAGATAATTTTCACAATCTTATTAAATTAATTTATAAAAATTGTTTGCCATAGTCTTTCTCCGAGATTGAGAGTTCTGCCAGTCTAATATTCTTCAATCCAATATTATTGGCATGACAAGCCAAATATTCTATTTCCTTTGCATCTGGCTGATTAAATACGGTAGCTTGCTCGATTGATGTACACTGACAGCCGTTTGGAACCTTTTTTAAATATCCACTGTCACACTTCAATACAAATAAATTCATATTAATCCTGCTACTCCTTGTTGCTCACACCAGCCTCTTCAAACGTCGCCATTTCATGAATTATCTTTACAGCTGCTTCAATGAGACTGAACGCTAGTACTGCCCCAGTGCCCTCTCCTAATCTGAGATCCAGGTAAAGCATTGCCTGTAAATCCATTAAATCAAGTGCTATCCTATGCCCAGGCTCCTGGGATAAATGAGATGCAAGCATATATTTCTGGCTGTCTGCATTTAGCTTATAGGCTACCAGGGCGGCTGCTGTAGAAATAAATCCATCCAATACTACCGGCACCTTTCTAGCTGCCGCTCCTAAAATTACACCGGTAAGTGCAGCTATTTCCAGGCCGCCCACCTTGCATAATACGTCCAACGGCTGGGATGGGTCCGGCTGGTTGATCTCAATCGCTTTTTTGATTACCTTATGTTTTATGCTTAAACCCTTATCGTCTACTCCGGTGCCTCTTCCGGTAATTAAGGTAATATCCTTTCCACTGAAACAGGCCAGAATTGCACTGCTGGGTGTAGTGTTGCCGATTCCCATTTCGCCGGTCGCAACCAGAGTTGCCCCATCATCAATTTCTTTATTAACGAGTCTGATTCCTACTTCAATCGCTGCTACAGCCTCTTCTTCGGTCATTGCCGCTTCTTTAGCCATATTTCTGGTTCCTTTTCTAACCTTGCACACATTTAAGTTGGGGTGATTTATCGGTTCTGCAGCTATGCCTACATCAGTTACCACTACCCTTGCTCCAACATGATTGGAGAGTACATTAATAGCCGCCCCCTGGTTTAAAAAATTGAGTACCATCTGCGGCGTCACTTCCTGCGGGAACGCACTGACCCCTTCCTCCACAACTCCGTGGTCACCTGCCATGGTCATGACAACTTTTTTTCCCAGCGTCGGAAGGGGATTCCCTTGGATAGCAGCTAACTGCACAGCAATCTTCTCCAGAACCCCTAAACTTCCGGGTGGTTTAGTCAGACTGTCCAGCCTGCACTGGGCTGCCACGCCCGCTTTTTGATCAACATCACCGATACTCTCCAGCGTTCTTTTGAATAATTCCATATCCAATACCCCCTTAAATATTTTTTGATTCAAGAAACAAAAAAATTCTCAAGCAAATATGCTTGAGAATTTTTCCATCATCCTCATCGGCTTTAAATGGGCAAGGCAGGTTTTCTGACTTCCGACTCAAACGCCTATTGAGCCAGCCTTCCCAGGTTTACCCCAGTGACTATATCGGCTCAGACTCGTCGGTTACAGTGGCGGG
>Ga0209639_1003304_pt1 | contig 10981 bp, 10 predicted proteins | sample EPASupsiteHSE605_FD_187268 | JGI IMG/M metagenome (GOLD analysis project Ga0209639, IMG submission 187268) | Bioremediated contaminated groundwater from EPA Superfund site, New Mexico - Sample HSE6-05 (SPAdes) (version 2) | ecosystem: Environmental > Aquatic > Deep subsurface > Groundwater >...
TAAATGCTACAATATTCTCCTGGGTTACTACAAGTTTAAAGTCCATTGAAAGCACTGGCATACCATTCATTACTAGTCGCTTTATACGTATAAACGAGATTATCAGGCGCATAATCATCAACACCAACCCAATCCAGTAAATGGAAAGAAGTATTGTAACCCAATTGATCGCAAAAATAGATTTCTCTGTCGACGTGATATTTAACGATCTGGTGTGACTGGATTTTTGATAATTATTTGGTGTGACTAATTGTTCAGTTGCATTCTTTTGGTTTAAATAATCGTTGGGAGAATTCAAAGATAATTCAGTTTCTTTATCAGGAACATTGATCGTTTCTGAAATATTATTACGCGATAGAATAATATTTTCGAGCTTAGTGAAAGATTGATTTACTATATTTGAACTATCTATTTTCAGTTTTGAAAATGGAAGAATACAGCATACGATTAAACTTATAAGCAATGTGATACGGGTAAACTGAAAAAAAGTCTCTCGCATCAAAAACAACCTGAAAAATACAGCGAACAACGTAAGATAGATTGTTGCTTTTATCAAGTATACTATGAAGGTTTCCATTCAGCTGTTATTTGATTGGTTATCTTTTTTTACCCTTCTCAATCATCTCTATCAATCCTTTTAATTCATCAACTGACAAATTTTCTTCCTCGATTAATGTTGAAACTACACTGGTGTATGAGTTGCCAAAATAATCCAGAACCACCTCCTTCAAGGCTTTCCCTTTATACTTATCTCTGGAAATCAATGCAAAGTATTGGTAGGTATTTCCATATGCTTTATGATCGGTGTAGCCTTTTTCTTCCAATAATCTCACAACAGTAGAAATTGTGTTGTAATGCGGTTTTGGGTCGGGATACTTTTCCAGTATTTCACGCACAAACATGGGACCGTTATCCCAAAGACACTGCATTACCTCTTCTTCTTTTTCTGTCAACTGCCTCATTGCAATTCTTTTTATAAGAGTTATGCAACAAAAATAATCAAATATATTTTACGTCAACTATAGAATTTGTAAATATAACTATATATAACAGTTAGTTTACTATATAAAATAGTTATTCACACAAGAATGATAATCAATAACAAACAGTCACAAATTCTTGTCTTAGGTCAAGCGGAATCAAGATATTATTTCTTAAACTTGCATTTTAAATTTGAAGGAATCTTGTGCAGATATGACAGGAATAAAATACAAAATAAAATGAAAAATCAAGAGAGAATCCATAAACTATCATTTCCCGGAGTCTATCCTTATTACGTGGAGAAAGCAGAAAAGAAAGGCCGCAGCAAGGAAGAAGTGGATGAAATCATCTGCTGGCTGACCGGTTATAGCAAAAAAGAGCTGGAAAATATACTGTCGGGCGACATGAATTTTGAGATCTTCTTTACACAAGCGCCCCAAATCAATCCAAACGCATCCAAAATTACCGGTGTGATCTGTGGGTATCGTGTGGAAGATATTGAAGACGATATTGTACAAAAAGCCCGCTATCTCGACAAGATGATCGACGAACTGGCCAAAGGAAAGGCCATGGAGAAGATATTAAGAAGCGGATGAGCATCTATTTTTATTTAAAAGTCAAAATAGTTATTTTTACAGATTCATTTTAAACTCAAAAAAGAAAATTATGTACAGAGCAGAGATTCACACCGGCAAAGGTGTCATGAAAGTAAAGTTTTATGAGGAGGATGCTCCCAACACCGTGGCCAATTTCGTGAAACTGGCTAAAAAGGGTTTTTACGACGGGTTGACATTTCACCGGGTGATTCCAAACTTTGTAATCCAGGGCGGATGTCCCGACGGTACAGGTGCCGGGGGACCTGGTTACACCATCAAATGTGAACTCAACGGCAACAACCAGTACCACGACCGCGGCGTATTATCGATGGCACACGCGGGTCGCGACACCGGCGGTTCACAATTTTTCATTTGCCACAGTCGCGACAATACCGCTCATCTCGACCGGCACCACACCTGCTTCGGGAAAGTGGTGGAAGGTGTAGAAGTGATTGACAAGATCCGGCAGGGCGACGAAATTGAGAAAATCGTGATTTTCGAGGATTGACATTTGAACCATACCGTTAAGAAAGCAGGGTGAACGAAACATCCTCAAACATTCGCTCCCATGAAAAAAGTACGCATCATTCTTGTAGTCTTTATCTTGTCCATTCTTCTGGGAGGTTTTCTTTACCTGAACCCCCTGATGCCAATCATCACCGGCTATGCAGCCAAAAACATGTCATCGGCATTGTTTGTTGCCAATCGCACACAGGCATCGATGGAAGCAACCGACCTGAATTTCTCCTTCATCCGATTCGTAAAGAACAGCATCGATCCCAGGAGCAAAAGCGTGAGAAGCCGCTTCCTCTGGCACACGTCGCGTACTACTTTCGTGAATGGTTATGGCAGCATTCTGGTGAACAACTATCCGGTGAGCGACATCCAGGCGCGTCCCTATCCGGTTGTGCCCGTTTTGCCGGAACAGCCCGACACCATTGCCTGGCCCATGGGGGATTTGATTGCCGACACCATTCCTTCGGGTATCAACATGCAGAAGCTCAACCTTGCCATGGAACAAGCTTTTGCCGACACCATTCCCTACAAGGGTACCTTTGCGGCGATGGTTGTCTATCAAGGCCAGCCGGTTGCCGAAAAGTATGCTGAGGGATTTGCTCCGGAGAACCGTTTCCTGAGCTGGTCGATAGCCAAAAGTTTTACCAATGCCCTGACAGGCATTCTGGTGAAAGAGGGGAAACTGGACATCTATGCACCTGCCCGCGTGGATGAATGGCAGCACGACGAAAGGAGCAGCATCACGATCCACAACTTGATGCAGATGAACAGCGGTTTGGAATGGAACGAAGCGTATGGGAACAGTTCCGACGTAAACAACATGCTGCACAAGGAAGGCGATATGGCCCGGTTTGCCATTTCAAAACCGCTGGAATATTCCCCGGGGTCGGTATTTGAGTATTCATCGGGTTCCACCAACATTGTCTCTTACCTGCTGCGCAGGACTATTGACAAGGATGCGGAGTATTACTCTTTCCCGCGAGAAAAGCTTTTCAACAAAATTGGCATACGCAGCGCTATTTTTGAGGTGGATGCATCGGGAACATTCGTGGGCTCCTCCTACCTTTATGCCTCCTTACGCGATTATGCCCGCTTCGGCTTGCTCTATCTGAACAAAGGGAACTGGCTGGGCGAACAGATTCTGTCTGAAGACTGGGTGAAATACAGTACCACCGCTGCAACCGGATCAAACGGTACATATGGTGCCTTTTTCTGGCTGAACAAATCAGGCACCGACTATCCCGACGTACCCCGCGACATGTATTGCTGCAGCGGCCACGACGGGCAGTTCATCTACATCATCCCATCGAAAGAACTGGTAATTGTCCGTACCGGATTCTCAAAAAAAGGAGAGTTTGACCAAAATGGATTTGTTTCCGCCATCGTAGACGCATTGCAATAAAAGGTTACAATTTAGTTCTTGTGCCCATATCACTATTCCGGGATATTCACAAACATATGGAGCGAAGATTTGTTATGCTATATCATCACAGCAATATTGCACAGCATCCATAAAACCAAAGATATGAAAGTAGCAGTCTGGGACACTTATGTAACCAAAAATGAAGGGAGCATCATGCATTTCGATATCATAGTCCCCGTGGAGACCAATGATCCGGAACAAATATACAGTTATGGGAGAGAGTACCTGAGGACAAAGGGTCAGGAAGGTCAGCCGCTCAGCTCCAAAGAATCTCAGTTTTGTCACATCGAGGCGATGAAACCGGAATGGGAGGAGGATATCAGGCAGAAAGGATATACCATTGTGGAAATGGAAAATTGTTAACCTGAATTGGAGGAAACACCCCAATATCTGCAACCATCCACATGGTCCGGGGGGAAGACCTGCAAAAGGGCTTTCAGACTTCACAGAAATATCTGGGAGAATTGAAAAACCCTCCTGAAAATGAGAGAAACCAGAGAGCAGGCTATCAACACGGAGCCTGGTTCTCTGGTTAACTGCCTGAGATGATTCTTCAGGAAGATACTGTTATTTTTCCAGTGTCAGCAAGAGTTCATCCAACTGATTTAAGTCGATCGTAAAGCCTTCCTTGAAGCCCATCGCAATGGTCTGCTCCAGATCTGATTGTTTATCGAAAGTCAGGGTGATTTCCACCATCACACTGCTGCCGGTTTCAATGAAAACTGTTTCCCATACATTCTGGGGGAAGGCAGGATCCATCATTCCCTTTTCATCGCAGAAACCATCTCTTGCGGTAAAGGATTTCTCATGCACGATGGATAAATAATCTACCCTGCTCCAGTGCTTTTCCCCTTCAGGGCCGACCATTGCATAGAACCAGTAACCGCCTTCCCGGAAATCCATTGTTTTGGTCTCCGCCCTCCAGGGTTTCGGTCCCCACCACCTGTCGAGCAGTTCAGCTGTTGTCCAGGCCTGCCACACCTGTTGAAGGGTGGCATTAAAGTCACGCTTGATATAGATGGTGTTGTTTCCCTTGTCTACAGAAAAATCAAAAATTCGAAGTGCTTTTAATTCCGCGTATTTTTTGAAATTGTCCAGAATGGCTTGCCAGCCATCCCTTTGCATCTGAGGATTATTCTGGCTTTCAGCATCAAATGTAACCTCCACCCGTGTGGTACCATTATCACCAGTGAATGAAATCACTGCTTTTCGACCATCTTCCATTGTGTAGACAATTTTTTCGTACGCTTTCACCTCATCGTACAGTGCGTTAAAATCAAAACCATAACTTCCGTCTCTGGCTTCCATTCTTGCACTGTATTTGCCGCCCACGCGTAAATCGTTGGCGGCACGAGGACAGTGCCAGTCATCACTTGCAAAATTCCAACCGATAATGTGTTCGGATTGGGTGTAGTAATCCCATACTTTGTTGATGTCGGCCTGGATGGTCGACTGAACTGTGATTTTTGTTGTTCCCATTTTTTGATTTTTAAGATGTTGCACATTGAATAAATAAAGCAGATATTGTTATAATTATCTGATTTCAGGATTGATTTTTTGTTTCTGCAAGAAGCTTGTCGAGATTCTCAAACCGCTCTTTCCAGATTTTCCGGAATTTCTCCAGCCATTGATCAATTTCTTTCATCTTTTCAACCTCAAGCCGATAATATATCTCCCTTCCCTGCTGCTCCGGCTTCAGGGCTCCGCTCTCTGTCATCATGCGCAAATGTTTGGAAATAGCCTGCCGGGAGGTGTCGAAATGATCGGCAATTGCGTTGGGCGTCATGGGCTGTAATGCAATCAGTTCTATGATTTCCCTTCTTGTGGGATCTGCTATTGCCTGAAATATATCTCTTCTTGCTACCATTTATTGTTTATCTTGAGCTATTATGAAACCATTCGGTTGCGAATGTGCTAACTATTTTTTATTTATACAAGCTTTTCCGAGTTTTTAACAAAAAGCATCTATTTTGATATTGTACATGCCAGTATCTTTGACTGAGCAATTAATTGAAGTGAATGAGTATCAATTTTTACTTCACAGTATACAGTCAAAAGCTTAAGACTATGCGCAGACATGATTTGGACTGGTTACGGGTAATAGCATTTGGATTGCTGATTTTTTACCACGTGGGGATGATCTTTGTTCCCTGGAACTTTCATATTAAAAACAACGTAACATACGATTGGCTGGTCTACCCAATGTGGTTCCTGAATCAATGGAGACTGCCACTCCTGTTTATAATTTCTGGAATGGGAACCTACTTCTCATTACAAAAAAGAAGTGGCGGTCAGTTTATTTGGGAGCGTCATGTCAGGCTCTTAATACCATTTATCTTCGGCATGCTGTTTCTAATTCCGCCGCAGGTATATATTGAGCGGTTATACAGGAACCAGTTCAGCGGAACCTACATTGACTACTGGCCTTCGCGGGCATTTATCGGCATTTACCCGGAGGGGAATATCAGCTGGCATCATCTCTGGTTTATTCTATATCTGTTTCTGTTCTCCGTAATGCTGGCTCCTCTTTTTGTCTGGACAAAAAATGGCCTGCAGAAAGAAGGTAGTGTCTGGCACAGATTGAACAGGAGATTAAAAAAACTGATTGTCAGACCCTATGGATTATACATTTTTATCGTCCCCCTGTTTATATTTGAACTGCTCCTAGAACCACTCTTCCCTGTTACACATGCGCTGATAGACGACTGGTTTAACCTTATCAATTCCATGATACTTTTCCTGTTCGGATTCATATTGATTACGGCAAAGGATTGTTTCTGGCTCACGGTGGAGAGACGACGGAAACAATACTTAATAATTGGGATCATTTCTTTTTCACTGATGCTTTTTATTACACATAACTTCAGCGACTCACTGGTCCGGCATACAGTAGAGTCTCTCGTGAAGGTGATAAATATATGGTCGTGGATTCTGGCACTTTTTGGCTTTGCAGCCAGGTACTTGAACCGTCCCGGCAAAACGCTCAGTTATGCCAACCAAGCCGTCTACCCGTTTTATATACTGCATCAGACCGTGATGATCATTGCAGGGTATTACCTGATTAATTCGGACTGGCCACTGGTGCTAAAAGCATCTGTACTTATTGTCGCTACTTTCGGTATTTCATGGTTGTCATACGAATTCCTTATTAGACGATGGAAATATATCAGGCCGCTGTTCGGATTAAAAAATTGACCCGGCGAAAACTTTAAAGAACAGGAAGGACAACCACTCACCTCTAAAGAGTGTTCTTCTTGCCATATTGAGACATTGAAGCCTGAGACTGAAATGGAGACAAAACAGAGGGGATATTATATTGTGGAAATGGATAATTGCGAGTAATCTCATTACTCGATTATAAAGCGGATATGTTTTATTCGTAGATTAATGCCCCTCTATACAAACTTATCTCCAAAAACAAGTCAGGCTACACGTTGCTCATAGATTATGATAACGTGTTGGTCGAACCATCAGGTAATCTATTAAACAGGTAAAAAATAGTTTGCAAATATGACGAATTAACACTATTTTCGTCGTGAGAATTCGTTGTCTTAATCGTAACTATATCAATTCTAATGAAACAATTTTATCTGATTTCACTATTTCTTTGCTGTTTTGTCTTGTCAACTTTTTCTCAAAAAACTAACATCGTTTTTATTGGAAACAGCATCACTCAAGGGGTAATTTTGGAAGATCCGGACAATACGTCCCCTCCCTCTCAGACAATTGAATGGCTTCGTCAGAATCATGAAGGGAGCTTTGCATTCAGCAATAAAGGAGTTAGCGGAAGAACTACTACAGATTTTCTGCAGGTGACTGAAAAAGAATTTCCGAAAGTAAAAGAGGTTGCAGAACGCTTTTACCATGAGGATGGACAGCTAATTTTTTCAATTATGCTGGGCACCAATGACAGTGCTATAAAAAGAGCTGTGGGTTCACAGTTGATGCCGGAAGTTTACTATCAGAACATGAAGGGGATTGTTGATGAATTATTGGAGCTCTACCCTGAATCTATTATTGTACTTAACCGGCCAATTTGGTACAGTCCCAACACCTATAATAACTCGATGTATCTGAAGGAGGGGCTAGAACGACTAAATTCATATTTTCCAATGTTAAAGAAGCTGGAAGAGAATTACGCAATAACACATCCGGCACATGTTTTTCTGGGAGACACAACTGCTTTTGACTATTTCAAAGATAATAAGGAACTCTATTTTGCAGAGAATGGTAATGCAGGTACTTTTTATCTGCATCCAAACGAGAAAGGGACAAAAATTTTAGGTGAATTCTGGGGAAAGGCTATTAGCAGGGTGTTGAAAAGTAAACCTGCTTTCGCTGAATATCCTCTTAATACTGTAAAGGACTCCCCTGCTATCAACGAGGATGAAAATAGAGGATTGAATGCTCCTTCACTGCGAGTTTATCTTCCTTCGCCGGAGAAAGCTACAGGCAGGATGGTGATTGTTTTGCCGGGAGGGGGATACAGTCATCTGGCTGTTTTTCATGAGGGGTACGACTGGGCTAACTTCTTTTTAAGCAAGGGTATCGCCTTAGGGGTTTTGAAATACAGAATGCCTCAAACAGATTACACAATTCCTTTTGCGGATGTTAAGGTCGCGTTCGATTTGGCAAAAGAGAAGGCTACGGGATGGAGTGTTAATCCATTGGATATAGGTATTATGGGTTCTTCCGCAGGAGGACATCTAGCATCAACCTACGCTACTCATACCGCGAAGGAAGACAAACCGGCATTCCAGATTTTGCTATATCCGGTTGTAACGATGGATGAATCTTTCACTCATGGGGGTTCAAGAATGAATCTCTTAGGAGAAGATCCTTCTCAGGAGTTGATTGATAGGTTTTCGAACGAAAAGAGGGTTGATTCATCAACACCACCTGCTTTTATAATTTTTGCCGCTGACGATAAAGTGGTTCCACCTGCAAATGGTTTTCGCTATGCAGAAGCTTTAACAGTTAATAATATACCCGTAACATTTCTACTTTATCCGACTGGTGGACATGGCTTCGGAAACCGCGACTCTTTTCTTTACAAAGAGCAGTTTATGCAGGAATTATCCAAGTGGTTGAAAGAGCTTTAATATCGCTGAACAGTATAACTCCGAAAAATAAATAAGATCGGAAAAGGGGGATAGTAAACTAAGGTCTGTGTGAATCGTACTGGGTTCGAACCAGTGACCTCTGCCCTGTCAAGGCAGCGCTCTAAACCAGCTGAGCTAACGATTCAGGAGGTGCAAATTTACATATAAATCTGTAATTTTCACCTTTTATTTCAATACATTATTTAGACGACAATAAAAATAGCCCCATGGGCAGATACCTACTTCTGCCCTATTCCTCTATATTCGAAACCATAAGAGGCAAGATCTTCCCTGTTGTAGATGTTGCGGCCGTCGATAACCAGATGGTTGTTCATGATTTTATTCAAAATCGACCAGTTGGGCAGGCGAAACTCTTTCCATTCGGTGGGTACGATCAACGCATCGGCTTCATTGGCCGCATCGTAAATATCGGTCGCATAGTATATCTTGTTGTCCAGATACTTGCGGGCTTCCTGCATGGCTGCCGGATCGTATGCGCGCACTAAGACGCCGGCATCAAGAAGACTTTTTATAAGGGTGAGTGACGGTGCATCACGCATATCGTCGGTTTCGGGCTTAAATGCCAGTCCCCATACGGCCACGGTCTTACCTTTGATATCGCCGTTAAAATAACGACTGAATTTGTGAAACAAGATGGCTTTCTGGCTGTTGTTCACCTCCTCCACTGCTTTGATCACCTTCATCTCATAACCAGCATCCTCACCTACCTTCATAATGGCACGGATGTCTTTTGGGAAACAGCTGCCTCCGTAGCCGCAACCGGGATAGAGAAAACTTCTGCCAATGCGGGAGTCACTACCCATACCACGACGTACCATATTCACGTCGGCACCCACCAGTTCACTGAGGTTGGCAATGTCGTTCATAAAGCTGATGCGGGTTGCAAGCATGGCATTGGAAGCATACTTCGTCATCTCGGAAGACAATATATCCATGAAAATGACCCGGAAGTTGTTCAGCAGGAATGGATGGTATAACTTCGACATCAGTTCCTCTGCCTCCTTGCTTTCCACGCCCACCACCACACGGTCGGGACTCATAAAGTCGTTCACGGCGGCACCTTCTTTCAAGAATTCAGGGTTGGAGGCCACATCAAAATTCAGTTTCTGAAGACCGCGCTCATCCAATCGTTTGCGGATCACCTCCCTGATGCGGTAGGAGGTACCGACAGGAACCGTACTTTTGGTCACTATTAACAGGGGTTTCTCCATGTGATCAGCGATGGTGTTCGCCACCGTCATCACATAAGAGAGATCGGCATTCCCCTCTTCGTCGGATGGTGTTCCCACGGCAATGAAAATGATTTCCATCTCATTGAGTACCGACGGCAAACTGGTCGTGAAATGAAGCCTGTCTGCTTCATAATTCCGAATTACAATATTTTTCAGTCCGGGTTCATAAATTGGAATGATACCCTGTTTTAGACCTTCAATCTTGTCGCGGTCAATATCCACGCAGGTGACATCCACGCCCATTTCGGCAAAACATGCACCCGAAACCAAACCTACATAGCCAGTACCAACAATTGCAATTTTCATTTTATATCTTTTTAAACCAATTCATTATTTTTACTGCTTTCATATAAATCTTCCGACTAGTAAGCTGATCGCTGATTATTGACTACAGACAGCTTTTTCTTCAAATTATTCACCGGATAAAGTACTGTCAACAACCCCGTTATGCTCACCACCGCAAAAATGATGAGCAGATCGCTGAATTTCACAATCACCGGATAGGCATCGATGATGTAGGCACCGGGCGTATCGCTGAGTTTCAGTAGGCCAAACTCCTGCTGCAACAAACACAATAACAGTCCCATGATTATACCGGCGACGATACCAATGAAGGTGATAAGCCAACCTTCGTACAGGAAGATGCGGGTAATGAGTCGGTGAGAAGCTCCCATATTCTGAAGGCTTCCGATGTCCTCTTTCTTTTCCACAATAAGCATCGAGAGAGAGCCCACCACATTAAAAACAGCAATTAGCAGAATAAATGCCAGAATCAGAAAGGTCACCCACTTCTCCATCTGCAACATCCGGTACGAATCACGCTGTTGTTCAAAACGGTCTTCCACCAGAAAATTATCTCCCAGAATGTGCTCCATCTCCCTTTTTATTCTGGAAACAGAAGCACCCGAAGCAAGTTTCACATCGAGGGAAGTCACCTCCGTGTTGTAATCAAACAACTCCCGCGTCAGCGCAATGGGAACGATGGCCATCTGATCGTCGTACTCGGGCTGATTCAGACTAAATACCCCGCCTGTCTGGACATATCCTGTATTGAATGCTGCAGACGGATTGGCAAGGTTGACCCGCACATCGCGCCGTGGTGCATATATT
>Ga0209639_1003305_pt1 | contig 10976 bp, 7 predicted proteins | sample EPASupsiteHSE605_FD_187268 | JGI IMG/M metagenome (GOLD analysis project Ga0209639, IMG submission 187268) | Bioremediated contaminated groundwater from EPA Superfund site, New Mexico - Sample HSE6-05 (SPAdes) (version 2) | ecosystem: Environmental > Aquatic > Deep subsurface > Groundwater >...
TTTATTAAAACTTATGGTACAAAAACGTAGCACTAAGTTTTTGTATTTATCTAATGTAAAATTGAAAGAGGGGGTGTTGAAATTTGTTTAAATTGTTTAATCGTGGAATAATGAAAAGAATCTTAATTACATTAATAGTTTTTGAAGTTATTTTAATAGCATTTATAAACATATTCTTTTATCCTAAAATAAGGGAAGGCAACAGGTCTTTTGCAGAAGCTAGTTTAGAAAAATTAATTAAGGAAAAACAAATTAGAATTGAAGGACTTTTTAATCAAGTAGAAAATGAAGTTGAAGATTTAGGTATGTGGGTTGATGAATTATTAAATCAAGAAATTTCTCAAAAGGATTTGGAGAACTTTTATAATGACTATTATGTAAATGAAAATAATGTTTTAACAAATAAGGTAAATAAAGAAGATTCATCAAATGTATTTTTTTCATATTATGATGCATTAAAACAAGATAATATTAAAGATATAATAAATACATCATATTTAGAAAAATATTTTAAAAAATCTATAGATAGAATGCCTTATGCACAATGGGTCTATGTAATTACTAACTATGATATGATAAGAATTTATCCAAGCAATTATAATAATGTTAATAATTTTGAATACGGGCATAATTTTAAAAATGATGTGTATTATTTTATGGCTGATGAAAAAAATAATCCTGATAGAAATATTGTGTGGACTAATCCATACATTGATTATTTAGGAAGGGGACTAGTAATAACCTGTTCATATCCTATATATAAAGGTGATTCAATGATTGGAGTTATATGTATGGATATTGGCTTGGATAAATTAAAAGAAAGTATATCTGACTTATCTATAGAAGGAACTGGTATATCTTTTATAGTGGACAATGAAGGACACCTTATATATTATCCAGGTTATGAAATCAAGGAATCAGAAAAAGGTTTAGTAGTAAATGATAATATACAAAATTTTGCATCAAATGAAAATGAACGTGAAGTTTATGATGAAATGTTAATAGAAAAAGAGGGAATGAAGCTATATGGTAAAAATGATATAGATAGAGGAGAAAAACTATTAATATATAATAAGATAGAAGGATTAGACTGGATAATTGGGATACAAGTAGATAGTAAAGAATATATTGAAGACAATATTATATTTAATGATAACACTTGGACACTTATACTTTTTAGTGTATTGCTTATAATGTTTTTGTTAATATATTTTTATAATTCATTGTCAAAACCTCTGTTTAAACTTGTAGATGATATTCAGGATATGGGAAAAAAGTATATTCATAATTTTGAAACTAATAATGATAATGATGAAATTAAAATTTTAGATTATGCATTTAAAGACTTGAAAAAAGAACTTGATAATTATATAAGCGATTTGTTTTATAAAAACAATCAATTTCAGACCATCTTTGATAATATGCCTGGTGTTCTTTATATTAGGGATTTAAACTTCAATGTACTTATGCTTAACAGCAAAGGTAAAAAATCTATAAAAGGAAAAGAAAATGAATTAGAAACAAAAAAATGTTATGAACTATTTTTTAATAAGATAGACATTTGCGAGAATTGTCCTGGTGAAAATAGTATTAATAATAAAAAAGAATGTCAATGTGAAGTTCACAACAATGGGAAAATATATAACATAGGTAGTTTCCCGATTTTTAATATTGACGGTACAATAAGAGAATTAATTATATACAGTATAGATAAAACAAATGAAATATTAAAGAATTTAGAATTAAGTAATTCAGAAAAGTTTGCATTAATAGGACAAGTTACAGCAAGTGTTACTCATGAACTTAAAAATAATATATCTGTGATAAAAGGTGTATATTACTTGCTTAATGAAATTGAAACTGAAAATGATATTAATATAGATGAAATTAGAGAAGTTCTAGCAGAGCTTAGAGAAAGTATTAAAAATGCAGAAAGCACTATTTATTCTCTTTTAGCATTTTCTAATAAAAATAGTGATGATATCTCAAAGATAAGTATTAAACCTATTATTGAACAAATTTTAATTTTAGAAAAAAATAATTTTTATAAAAATAAGATAAAAGTTATTAGAGAATATGATGAGGAAGATATTTATACACTTGCAAATAGTAATTCACTGAAATTTATTTTTATTAATATTGTTATAAATGCGTTGGAATCTATGGTTGAAAAGGGTGGCACCTTAACTATAAATGCATATAAAAACAATGATTTTGTTCAGTTAGAATTTACAGATACAGGAAAAGGAATTGATGATAATATTAAAGCAAATATATTTGAACCATTTGTAACAACAAAGAAAGAAGGATCAGGATTAGGGTTATGGATAGTTAAAAATCAAGTAAATAAGTTTAAAGGTAATATATATTGTGAAAGTAATAATTCTAATGGAACAAAATTTGTTGTAAAGTTTCCATTATATAAGGAGAAATAAAATGTTATGTAATAAGATATTAATTGTTGATGATGATGAAAGTTTTTTAAATATATATAAAAAGATTTTAAAACATAAAAATTATAATGTTGAAATAGCTAACAATTCAATAAATGCTATTAATGTATTAAAAGAAAATAATATTGATATTGTTATTTCAGATATGTATATGCCAGATGCAAGTGGAATTGAACTCATAAAAGAAATTAAAAAATTATCACCAAAAACAGAAATAATACTTGTAACTGGAAATGCAAGTATTGATAATGCAGTAGAATCAATAAAAGTTGGAGCATATACATATATACAAAAGCCTTTAAATGTAGAAGAATTGCTATTAAATATTAAAAAGATTGAAGAAATAAATAAAATAAAAAGCGAAAATGAATTTTTAAAAAATGAAATAGTAAATAAAAAAGAACCATTTATAGGAAAAAGTAAAAGTATTTTAGAAATAAAAGATTTAATAAATAAAGTTGCGAAATCGGATTCTTCTATTCTTATAACAGGTGAAAGCGGTACAGGCAAAGAGATTGTTGCAAAAGCTATTCACGAACAAAGTAATAGATATGAAGAAAATCTGGTTAAAGTTAATTGTAGCGCATTGTCAGAAGGAATTCTTGAAAGTGAGTTATTTGGACATGAAAAAGGATCTTTTACAGGTGCCACTTCAAATAAAATAGGAAGGTTTGAAATTGCTAATAATGGAACTTTGTTTTTAGATGAAATAGGTGAAATATCACAAAGTATTCAAGTAAAATTATTAAGAGTGTTGCAAGAAAAAGAATTTGAAAGAGTTGGTGGAAGTAAAACTGTAAAAGCAAATTTCAGATTAATAAGTGCTACTAATAAAAATCTAATTAATGAAATTGAAAAAGGAAATTTCAGAGAAGACTTGTATTATAGATTAAATGTAATACCTATTGAGATTCCTCCTTTAAGAAATAGAAAAGAAGACATTTTTGAATTGATACAATACTTCACTAATGTATTTGCTAGAGATTTAAATAAAAATAAAATTAAATTCACTTCTGATGCAATTAAAATATTAACAGAATATAATTGGCCTGGAAATATAAGAGAACTTAAAAATATAATTGAAAGAATTATGGTGTTATCAAATAAAACAGAAATAGGATTAAATGATGTTTTTAAATATATGACATTTGATAAAAAACTTGATGAAGATTTAAAACCATACAGGGAAGCTAAAAAACAATTCGAAGCAATATATATAGAAAAGGCTTTAAAGTTAAATTCAGGTAACATCACAAAAACAGCTGAATTTATGGGGATTGCTAGAAAGAATTTGCAGGCTAAATTAAAAAATTTAAGCTAATAAGGATATTATATAGATATATATGTAAAATATGTGGTATTATACATGTAATAATATTTTTTCACCTAACTGTTATGTAAGTAGGAGGAAGTTATGAAAGCTAAAGAATATACAACTATAATGCAAAAAATTTTGCATATGGTTGATGATGGGGTTCATGTATTAGATGATAAGGGCAATACAATAATATATAATGAAGCAATGTCTAAATTAGAAAAAATGGAAACTAAAGATGTTATTAAAAAACCATTTACTGAAGTTTTTAAAAACTTAAATATAGAAAATAGTACATTGCTAAAAGCATTGCAAGCTAGACAAAGTACAATCAATAAAAAGCAAACATACCTCAATAAAGATGGAAAAGAAATAACAACAATAAACACAACAGTGCCTGTAATAATTGATGATGAAGTTAGAGCAGTTGTAGAAGTAGCAAAAAATATTACAAAAATTCAAGAAATGTCTCATACTATTTTAGAATTGCAAAAAGAAATTGAAAAACCCGAAAAAGCAAAGTCTAAAAAAATTAAAAAGTATAATTTCAATAATATTATTGGACAAAACATCGACTTTGTAGAAGTTATTGATAGAGCAAGAAAAGCTGCTAAAAGTTCTGCTTCTGTTTTTATATATGGAGAAACAGGAACAGGTAAAGAACTAATAGCACAAAGTATTCACTTTGATGGTACAAGAAAGGATAAACCTTTTATAGCTCAAAACTGTGCAGCTTTACCGGAATCATTGCTGGAAGGATTACTTTTTGGAACTTCAAAAGGAGGATTCACAGGAGCTGTAGACAGGGCAGGACTTTTTGAACAAGCAAATGGTGGGACTTTACTACTTGATGAGATAAATTCAATGCCTTATGAACTTCAAGCAAAGTTATTGAGAGTTTTGCAAGAAAGTTATATAAGACGTGTAGGTGGAACTAAAGATATACCAATAGATGTAAGAATAATTACAACAAGTAATGAAAGCCCCGAACATATTATATCAACTGGTAAAATGAGAAAGGACTTATATTACAGGTTGAATATAATACCATTGAATGTACCTCCTCTGAGGGACAGGGAAGATGATATCCTAATGCTTGCTGAGAAATTTATAAATAAATATAATGAAATATATAATAAAACAATACTTATTATTTCAGAAGAAGCAAAAGAAAAACTTCTCAATTACAATTATCCAGGTAATGTTAGAGAATTAGAAAATATAATTATGGGTGCTTTGAGTATGGTAGAAGATGAACATATTTTGATGGCAAATCATCTGATAATAGAGGACTTTGGTAGAGTGGTTGTTGAAAATAATGTTAATGATATTGGGAAAAATGGTATAGATGAATACTTAGAAAATTTAGAAAAAAAGATTATCATAAAAACATTGGAAAAAAATGACTACAACATTACAAAAACCGCGCAGTCATTGAAAATTAAGCGACAAACACTTCAACACAAAATAAAAAAATATGAATTAGCTATAAAATAACTATTAAAAATAGCAAATATATTTGCACAAGCTGCAAATATATTTGCTATTTTTAAGCAAAAATGAAAGTTTTTGAAATGTAATTTTATGAAATTTACTAATAAGTATAAATAATTTATCATGAGGGTACAATAACCAAAACATTGAAATTTAATAGAAAATACAAAAAAATGGAATAAAGAAAAAATTGGGTAACAAAATTTAAAAATATAAAAAGTTGATTGGCACAGTTATTGCTAATTATAATCATATGATTTTAAAAATAAAAAAAATTATATATTTTAGGAGGATTTCAAAATGCAAAATGTAAAAGTAATTGTTTGGGGACTTGGCGCTATGGGTTCAGGTATGGCTAAAATGCTTTTAAACAAAAAAGGTGTTGATATAGTTGGTGCTGTTGGTAGAGGTTCTAAACTAGGAAAAAGCATGTATGAAGTAATAGGTGTTGAAAGAGGAGATAGACCGGAAGTTTTAATTGGAACTCCAGAAGATGTTATTACAGAAAAAGCTGCTGACGTTGTTCTTTGCTGTACAGATTCTTATACAAGTAAAGCGTTTGACAGATTGAAATTTGTTCTAGAGAAAAAAATCAACGTAGTATCAAGTGCTGAAGAAATGTCTTATCCAAAAGCTCAAGAACCAGAACTTGCTAATCAATTAGATGCTATAGCTAAAGCTAATGGAGTATCAATTCTTGGAACAGGAATTAACCCTGGTTTAATAATGGACTTGTTAGTTATAATAATGACTGGATGCTGCGAATCAGTTGATAGTATTGTTTCTAGAAGAGTTAACAGCTTATCTCCATTTGGACCAACTGTTATGGAAGAACAAGGTATTGGTATAACTGTTGAGGAATTTAAAAAAGGTGTTGAAACTGGACATTTAGCTGGACACGTTGGATTCCATGAATCAATCAACATGATATCAGATGCTATCGGTTGGAAAGTTGATAAAATTACACAGTCAATGGATCCTATAACTACAGATGTAGATAGAAAATCTCCTTATGGCTTTGCAAAAGCTGGCAATGTTGCAGGAGTTGCAATGAAAGGTTTTGGATATATTGATGGAGAATTAAAAATTGAAATGGATCACCCACAACAAATTGAACCTGAACAAGTTGGTGTTAAAACTGGTGATTATGTAATAATTAAAGGAACTCCAAACATCAATATGGTAAACTCTCCAGAAGTACCTGGCGGAATTGGAACAATAGCAATGTGCGTAAACATGATACCTCAAATTATCAATGCTAAACCAGGTTTACAATCAATGATTACTTTACCAGTTCCAAGAGCAATAATGGGTGATATGAGAGACCTTATCGATCCAGACTGCAAAATAGTAAAATAATAATAGAATATATAGAATATATAGCATAAGATTTAAATAAAGCCTATAAGATAAAAAATTGTTCGGATTAAATTTTTTATCTTATAGTTTTATATAATTACTGATGAAAAGTTTAGTTTTTTAAAAATTTTTGCATCAAATTAGTATAAGAAAAAATATAAAGAATGGAAGTGTTTTAAATGATAAAAAAAGGTGAATGGGTTTTAATTCACAAAAATGTATTAGAAGCATCAGAAAGAGCACCACAAGTGCCAGATGATACTAAAAAAGTTCCTTTGGAATTGTGGGTAAAGGGATACTTGCAGAATGATGCAAATGTTGGAGATAAAGTTACAGTTATAACAAGAACAAAAAGAGTAGAACATGGTACATTATTAGAAGCTAATCCATATTACAAACATGATTACGGCAAATTTGTTCCTGAATTATTACAAATTGGGGATCAAGTTAGAGACATATTATTTGGAGGTGACGACAATGAATAAAGATATGAGTTATGCAGCAGTCATTTCTAGGAAACCAGAAATAATGAAAAAATCAGTAGGTATTGATTATTCTCTATTTGAAAGTGGATCGATAGCTTTTGATTATGAAAAAATGATGAGAGAAACTGGATATTCTCTTGAAGAAATACAAAAAATACAGTTGGATACCGGTGTTGGAAATACCCCTATATTAGAGCTTAGAAATTTAACCCAATTAGCAAGAAAATGCGCTGCTCCTGGAAAAGGTGCAAGAATATTTATAAAAGATGAAGCCGCTAATCCATCAGGAAGTTTTAAAGCAAGAAGAGCAGCAACAGCTATATATCATGCAAAGAAACTTGGATACAAGGGAGTTATTGCAGCTACAAGTGGTAACTATGGTGCAGCAGTTGCATCACAAGCAGCTATGGCTGGGTTAAAATGTATAATAGTTCAGGAATGCTATGACTCAAGAGGAGTAGGACAGCCTGAAATAGTTGAAAAAGCAAGAAAGTGTGAAGCACTAGGAGCAGAAGTTGTACAGCTTTCTGTAGGACCTGAATTATTCTATTCATTCCTTGTACTTCTTGAAGAAACAGGATATTTCAATGCTTCCTTATATACACCATTCGGGATAGCAGGAGTTGAAACTCTAGGATACGAAATTGCTATGCAGTTTAGAGAAAAATACGGAAAGGATCCTGATGTAGTTGTTGCTTCAAATGCTGGTGGAGGAAACTTAACAGGTACAGCTAGGGGTCTTATAAAAGCTGGAGCACAGTCAAAGATTGTAGCAGCAAGTGTTAACTTATCAGGATTACACATGGCATCAGATGGACAGTTTAATAAAAAATCATTTACAACAAGCCATACAGGATTTGGAATGCCTTATGCAACATGGCCAGATAGATCGGATGTACCACGTTCAGCAGCAAGACCATTGAGATACATGGATAGATATGTAACAGTACATCAAGGTGATGTATTCTATATTACAGAAGCATTGGCAAGTTTAGAAGGATTAGAAAAAGGACCTGCTGGCGATACAGCTTTAGCAGCAGCATTTTCATTAGCTCAGGAAATGGATCAAGATCAAATGATATTAGTACAAGAAACAGAATATACTGGCGCAGGTAAACACATACAGCCACAGTTATCATTCGCAAGAGAAAATGGTATAGAAATATTATTTGGAGATCCAAAAGATGAAGTACCAGGTAAAAATATAATATTACCTTCACATCCATCTTTAATAAAAGCAGCAGATGCAGATTTAAATCATATGAGAAAATCTTTAATTAAAAATGCTTTAGAAACATATAAAATAACACCAACAGAAGAAGATATAGAATTCTTAGCAGTAGAAACTAATACTGATGTAGAATTCGTTAAGAATGCAATAGCTTCTTTATAACAGTAATATTAATAGTAATCATGAGTAGCAATGCAGTACATATGGCAATATATTTGTAAAGAAGATGAATGTATTGCCATGTAATCTTATTGTTTTAAAGCCTTAATATGTAATTTCAAATTAAATATATTATTTAAAAATGGGAGGATTAACAATGAAAAGAGCAGATGATTTCGCTCAAAGAAGAGCACATTTAGCTGATTTATCTGATGAAGAATTATATGATAGATTTTGGAATTTAGCAGAACAAATAGTAGACCCTCTTTTAGAGTTAGGTAGAAAGAACACTACACCTTCAGTTGAAAGAAGTGTACTTTTAAGAATGGGATTTTCAAGCCTTGAGGTTAAACCAATTGTAGAAGGCGTTATGAATAAGGGTTTAATGCGCAAAGGTGCTGGAAATGTTGTTTGGAGATTATCCGAAAAACTTGGTGTTTCTGTTCGTGAAGCAGGTCTTGAACTTGCTAATGGAAGACACTGGGATGACGTAGATTCATTATTTTAAGGAGGATATGTAGATGAAACTTGAGCCTAATAAAAAGTTAGATATAAAAGAACTTTTAAAAGATTTAGATAAATATGAACCAAAAAGACGTGGCTGGCATTGGAGAGAAGGTAAAAATGAACCAAGACAAGTTGGCGATTTTGAATATCACGAAACTTCAGAAGGATTAAAAAATTCTATTCCACTTCCAGGTAGCAGAGGATTTGGATACATAGATCCTCAACCAGACTGTGTTATTACTACTGAAATAGCTTCAGGTAGATTTGAAGATGATATAAGAAGAATGCGTATGGCTGCATGGCATGGTGCTGACCATCTAATGGTTATAAGAACTGCTGGACAGTCACATATAGATTCATTGCTTGAAGGTACTAACCAAGGTATCGGTGGTATCATGGTTACTAGAAAGCAAGTAAGAGCTTCTAGAAAAGCTTGTGATATGATTGAAGAAGAAGTTGGTCGTCCAATTAACTTCCATTCATATATTTCAGGCGTTGCTGGTCCTGATATCGCTGTTATGTTTGCTGAAGAAGGCGTTAATGGAGCTCACCAAGATCCACAATACAATGTATTATATAGAAATGTTAACATGGTTAGAAGTTTTGCTGATGCATGCGAAGCTAAAAAGATTATGGCTTGGGCAAACATGCTTCAAATAGATGGTGCTCACAATGCTAATGCAACTGCTATGCAAGCTTGGAAAATTATGCCTGAATTAATGGTACAACATGCTATTAACTCAATGTTCTCAAGAAAAGTTGGCATTAAACCTGAAAATATTGCTTTATCAACAGTTCCACCAACAGCACCACCTGCACCTTGTATGAGATTAGACTTACCATATGCGGTTGCTTTACGTGATTTATTTAAAGAATATAAGATGAGAGCACAGCAAAATACTAAGTACATGGAATCAGATACTAGAGAAGCAGCTGTAACTCACACAATGAACATGATGATTTCTAGACTTACAAGTGCTGATATTCAATCTACTATAACTCCTGATGAAGGAAGAAATGTGCCATGGCATTATAATAATATTGCTGGTATTATGACAGCTAAACAAGCCCTTACAGGTATGGACGGCTTGAGAGAAATGGTTAAAATTGATAGGGAAGGCCCTTTAGGGAAAGATGTTCGTGAATTAAAAGAAAGAGCAATATTGTTTATGGAAGAAATTCTTGAAGTTGGCGGATTCTTTAAAGCTGTTCAAGAAGGATTCTTTATAGACAGTGGAAAATATCCTGAAAGAAACGGAGACGGTATCGCAAGAGAAATCGAAGGCGGTATTGGATACGGATTCGTATATGAAAGAGATGAAGATTACTTTGCCCCTGTTTCTGTACATTATGGATACAACAACATCCCTAAACAATTTAAAAAAGCTAGTGATGCAATAGGCGGAGATACTTTTGAAGATCATTCTAAAATAATTTACATTGATGAATTAGATGAAAATGACAATGTTAACAAAAGACTTGAAGAAGTTGATAAATATTATGATTCTAACCTTGTTAAACCAGAAGTTGAGTGGAGAGCAGACGGAACTGTATTGTTATCAATATTCTTACCTTTAGATGAAAGAACAGCTGAATTTGCAGCAATTAAATGCGGTGAAAAAATGGGTCTTGATGATGTTACTGTTGTTCATAAACAATGCATGCATCCATCAGAAGGTACTTATGTAGAAATTAAAGGTAAAGTTAATTTTGATATTGATATTAATGAGTTAGTTATACCAGAAAAAGTTGAAGTTCTTTCAGATGTTGAAATTAGAAAAGACGTGCAAGATAAACCTATGTTTGTAGTTGCAGCTACAGTAGGCGAAGATGAGCATTCAGTTGGTATGAAAGAAACATTAGATATAAAACATGGTGGAATTGAAGGCTTTGGTATTAAATACGAATATCTTGGAACTTCTTGCCCAGTAGAAAAATTAGTTGATGCTGCTATTGAAACTAAAGCTGATGCT
>Ga0209639_1003306_pt1 | contig 10971 bp, 11 predicted proteins | sample EPASupsiteHSE605_FD_187268 | JGI IMG/M metagenome (GOLD analysis project Ga0209639, IMG submission 187268) | Bioremediated contaminated groundwater from EPA Superfund site, New Mexico - Sample HSE6-05 (SPAdes) (version 2) | ecosystem: Environmental > Aquatic > Deep subsurface > Groundwater >...
TTCCGTCTTCAAATGCTGCTTTTGCCAGTATCTCTGCGGCAGTAACTGCTCCTTGACCACCGCGTCCGTGAAAGCGAATTTCGATCATCTATTTACCTCCATTCCTCATAGTTAATCATTATAAATTACAATATATATACGTGTTGGGTGGCCATAATCTGAGAATAAATTCTGGCACACATGGGCCTTTAACACGATAATACGGCATAAATAACTCTTTTTAATGATAATCATTATAATTAACAATTATCATCCAATTTAAAAATATTAAATCCCCTAAATTCCATGATTTTACCCTTCGAATTTTGCAGGTTTTTGTCATTTGTATATTTTTTATATTTATATACTTTTTAGGCCCTATGAAAATATAGCATTTAGAAATAATCAATGGGTTTATTTAAAGATCATGTGTTTATTTAAAGATCAAAAGTTTATTTAAAAAATCAAGGGTTTATTTAAAACTAATAATGGGATTTTCCAATGAAAATACTGATTATCACTGGTGAACTGGCCAGCAACCTGGTAAAAGAAGCTTCTTTAAAATCAGACCATGATGTGCAGGTACACGTGGTTAAAACACCCATAGCAGCTTTTCTAACCCCTAAAAGGATCATAGCTGAACTAGGGACTTTGCCGGCCAGTGGAATAGAAACACTGGATATGATCATCACCCCCGGACTTATACGCAAGGATGTAAACCCTATCAGTGATAAATTTGGAGTACCCACTTACAAAGGATCCACCGACGCTGCCGACCTGGACATAGTTCTGGAAATGGTGGATAAACTGGATTTATCCACTAAAAAATCAGCAGACAAACTCATTGAAGAAGAGCAAAGAAGAAGAGCCCTGAAATATATTGCTGATTACGAAAATGATCATAAAAAGGTTAAAGAACTACTTAAAAAACCAGGGAACATTCTGGTGGGTGACCTGCCGGTTGGTGAAGATTTCCCCATGCGGGTGCTGGCTGAAATTGCCAACGCCCCCACTCTAAGCCCAGAAGAACTCCTGAAACGTGCCAAGTATTTCGTTAAATCCGGGGCCAACATGGTAGATATCGGTATGATCGCCGGGGAAAACATGTCCTCCAAAATACCAGCCATGGTAAACCTCCTGAAGGAAAACCTGGACGTGGCGGTGAGTATCGACACCCTGCAAACAGAGGAGATCATGGTGGCAGTGGATTCCGGGGTGGACATGGTTCTGAGCCTGGATCACGGTAACTACCAGGAAGTCCTCTCTGCTTTGAAACGTGAAAAAATCCCGGCAGTTATTCTGCCCACCGATTACCGGAGGGGATGGGTCCCGGAAACCATCAACCAACGGGTGGAATCATTAATTGATCTCAAGGGGAAATGTAAGGGAATAGAGGTTATTGCCGACCCCATACTGGACCCGCTAAACAGTAAAAGCATGGTTGATTCTATTATGGCCTGCCGTGAATTCAAAGATAATGTAAATGAACAATGCCCTATTTTCTTTGGTGTGGGAAATGTCACCGAACTATTGGATGTGGACTCGGTGGGGGTTAACGCCCTACTCGCCGGGATTTCTATGGAACTAGGGGCTAGTATTCTCTTCACACCGGAAGAAAGTGGGAAAACATTGGGGAGTGTCAAGGAACTGGCCATAGCATCGAAGATGATGTTCCTGTCAAAGATGAGGGGTTCCATAGCCAAGGACCTGGGAATAAATCTAGTGGTGTTTAAGGATAAGCGCAGAGGAGAAACCATCCTGGAAGAGGTTGATGTTCCGGAGATAGAAGCAGGTTTTGAATATAAGTTTAAACAGGACCCTGCAGGTAGTTTCAAGATCAGTGTAGAAGCAGGGAGGATCAGGGCGGTTCATTACCTGAAAATGCAACCACAGGTGGCTATTTACGGGGAAACTGCCTGGGAAATCTACCATGAAATCATAAACAGGGGTCTGGTTTCACGGATGGAACACGCCGCATACTTGGGACAGGAACTTCAAAAAGCAGAGGATGCCCTTAAACTTGGGAAAAACTATGTTCAGGACTTTCCACTCTTTAAAAGGTTTATGGAGTACTGATATTAGAACAATTTAAATCTAGATTTTTTTTATAGAATATGATTAAGAACAGTTATAATTTCATCTTAGAAACAATATCTGAAATTAAAGATTCATAAGATTGGAGATACAATTTGTATATCCAGTTTGTTTATATGGGGTATTAATTAATTTATTCAACCCAATATTACTCCAAATATAATTAAAGTAATGACTCATTAAATTTCAAGTTCAAACGTTACGGGAGCAAATATCAATGGAACTATGTGATAAATGTGGCAACCCCCGGATCATCATCAAGAGAAAGCAATCGGGACAGATGCTTTGCCAGGAATGCTTCATTAAATCCATTCAGGAAAAAGTCCTGAAAGATGTTCGGCGCCAGAAACTGGTTACAAAGGGTGACAAAGTCTTAGTAGCACTATCCGGAGGTAAGGATAGTGTGATGGTCCTGGACATACTCAACAATCTCCGGGAAAGGAGGATCATCGACCTGGTGGCAGTAACCATCGACGAGGGCATCTGTGGCTACCGGGAGGATGGGGTGGATATTGCCGCCCAAAACGCAGAATTACTGGGTGTTAAACACCGTGTAGTGTCCTTTGAGGATTACCTTGACCGTACACTTGATGAGATAATGGCTGATTCGGGGGATAGGAATGCCTGCACCTACTGTGGGGTGTTCCGCAGGTGGATCCTGAACCAGGTGGCCCGGGAAGAGGGAGCCACCAAGATCGCCACCGGACACAACCTGGACGATGAAACCCAGTCCATAATGATGAACTACATGGAGGGGAACATCCAGAACCTCACCCGTATCGGGGTTAAATCAGAATCCAGCTACGAAGGCTTTACCGTTAAAATCAAACCACTACGGGAGATACCTGAAAAAGAAACCGCCCTCTACGTGTTAGCCCGTGATTTACCAGTGCACCTGGCAGGATGTCCCTATGCCGGGGATTCCTTCCGGGCCAAGGTGAGGGATTTCCTCCAGGAAATAAGCCAGGAACATCCCACTATAATGTACTCCACACTCCGAGGTTTTGATAAGATTAAACCGGTTTTAAAGAAAGAATTTTCCAAACAAAACAAGATGGGAGTCTGCCGGGAATGTGGAGAACCAGCAGCAGCTGAACTCTGCAAAGCATGCAGCTTCCGCAACCAGTGGAAAAAGGAATAAATTACCACTTGAACAATGGGTAGAGTAATTGATTTAAATAAGGAAGAGGGTAATTGTTTTTAATTAGTACACCCAATGGTTAACACTATCCAAAGGTAACATATTATAGGGAGATGAATTATGGAAGTAACAGTTATTGTAGGCGAAGATGAGAAAAAAATGAATGTTGATGGGGGTAAAACCGTAAAAGACCTTCTTCAAATGATGGAAATACCCGTAGAAACAGTGGTGGTTAAAAAGAACCAGGCCATAATCATTGAAGAAGAATCAGTGGAAGACGGGGATGTAATTGAAGTAATCAAAGTAATTTACGGTGGTTAATCAGTTAAATGATTGAAATAACTATTAATATTTAATTAACTATTAATTTAGGGGATAATTTTAACCCAGGAAGTGTAGATGTGGATGATTTTCATCTTATTGAACAATCCATCAGCCATTATTTCCCATTAATCGGATTCTATAATGGGGATAGTGGTAAAAAAGATTCATCTTATTTTATAGTAGGGGATTACAATCCCCATAGTTTCCAGGGACTGGTAGGTGAACTGGATGAATATGGATTCATCCCCTTCATCAATCCTGAAGGGAACCATTACCGGATAAATATAGCCAAAAAACCTGAAAAAGGCAAATCCAGAATACATATTAATGTAATCCTGTTACTGGCCACCATTGCCACCACCCTATTTGCCGGGTATCTCCTGGGAGAGGGAGATATGTGGAAAGCAGTTGCCTTTGCCATTGCACTTTTAAGTATAATCGGAACCCACGAGTTAGCCCACTTTTTCGCAGCCCGCAGGCACGGTGTGGATGCCACCCTACCCTACTTCATCCCTGCACCAACCATGATCGGTACATTCGGGGCGCTGATCAACGTCAAGTCACCCATACCCACTCGCAGGGCATTGTTTGACCTGGGATACAGTGGACCACTGGCTGGTTTCATTGTAGCAATTCCCGTCCTCTTAATTGGGCTGAAATTTTCTACTGTAGCCAGTAACCCTGATGCTGCCATGGTTTTCATCCCACCACTCATAATGCAGTTATTCACTTACCTGGTGGCTCCGGCGGCCACTGCTGAGCAGGTGATCATGCTTCACCCGGTGGCCTTCGCCGGATGGGTGGGGATCCTTGTTACCATGCTCAACCTGATGCCAGTGGCCTTCCTGGACGGGGGACACATATCCCGCTCCCTTTTCGGACAGAAAATCCATGGATTCGTCTCCATCCTGGGGATAATGGTCACCATAATCCTGGGATGGTATGTTATGGCCGCGCTCATGATTTTCATCATGTTCATGAACAAAAACCATCCCGGTGCACTGGATAACGTGGTCCCCATTGACCACAACCGGAAGATAATAGCAGTGGTTATCCTAATCATATTCATTCTATGCCTTTCCCCAGTTCCCACGACCCTTTAATTTGAATAAAAAAATAGAATTATTAAGCCTAAAGATTCTACAGGAGAATTTAGTAATGGGATTAATTATTGGAAATTACAAATAAAAACTATTGTAACTTACCAAATTGCGAATAAAATTTTTATAACTTATCTAATTACAAATAAAACCCATGTAATGCATTGAATTACCAAATGTGGTATTAGAGCTTACGAGTGATATTATGAAAGTACACTATGAATGTGCATCCTGTTTCCTCCGCCAGTCCAGGGAAGCCCTGGATCTGGCCACAGATGATGACGATCTGAAGATGCAGGTCACAGAAAAGATAAACAAAATATTATGTCAGGAATTCCGGAAAGGAGCAATTTCTAACCAGATCGGAACCAAAATACACCGAACCATCAAAGAAGAAACAGGAAATCCGGACCCCTACCACGATCTCCGGGAAAAATCAGATGAAATTGCCATGCAATTCCTCCCTCAAGTGGAAAAGATCTTAAATAATGATAAATCACTCAGAAATTATCTTAAAGCAGCTATAGCCGGAAACGTCCTTGACTTCGGGGCACTGGGGCTTGAATCAGACATTGAAGGCCTGGTCATGTCTACTGTAGAAAAAGATCTCTCCATTGACCACTCCCAAGAACTGGAAAATGAACTGGAAAAGGCCAAAAACGTGCTTTATCTAGCCGATAACGTTGGAGAAATAGTATTCGACAAATTACTCATAAAGAAATTACATGAATACGATGTGGAAGTCACCGTAGCCCTGAAAGAGGATCCAATCCTTAACGATGCCTGTATGAAGGAAGCACTGGATGTGGGCTTGGATGAGGTGGCCACATTAACCACCACCGGAACCGACTCCATAGGGATAATTTATGGTGATATCTCCGATGATTTCAAACAGGAATTTGAAGACGCTGATCTGGTTATAGCCAAGGGACTGGGGAACTACGAAGGCTTAACCTCGATGGAACTAAATGATAAACCCATATTCTGCCTTCTAAATGCTAAATGCCAACCAATAGCCCGGGATATAGGTGTTGAAGTAGGGGATAATGTGGTTTTAAAAATAAACTGAAATTATCTAAGTTAAATAAAATCTAAAGTTACATATTAATAAATGAAAACTAAGGGTAAAGCATGCGTGAATACTTCATAGGGATCGTGGTCATTATAATTTCCTTGCTGGTGCTAGGGCTGTCTATTCACACTTTAACCAGTAAAGAAACAGAAACAAACACCAGTTCTATCCAGTGGGGTAATGACTTAAACCAAGCCATGGAAGAAGCTAAAAAATCCAATAAAACCATATTCATAGATTTTTATGCAGACTGGTGTTCCTACTGTGGGGAGATGGATGAAGAAGCCTTCACTGATCCACAGGTTGTGGGGAAATTAACCCAGAATTACGTGTTACTGAAGGTTGATGTGGATGAAAACCCTGATCTAAGCTCAAAATACAAGGCCTACAGTCTTCCCACCATGGTAATAGTGGATTCCTCTGGTAATGAGATAAAGAGGATCATTGGGTATCAAACTCCTGAACAGCTTCTAAGTCAGATTTAAAATAGATAGTTACACACAATAATAATTTCATTAAAATTTCTTATTTCAGGAACAGGAATATTTTCATGGGGATAAAAATGGAAACAGGGTTTCTACTATCTTTTCTTGCAGGAATGGCCTCAATCTTATCGCCCTGCGTATTGCCACTCATACCAATCGTGGTGGGCTTTTCCCTACTTAAACGAAAGAATACAGAGATAGTTGCCTTTGGTCTGGGATTCTTCCTCCTTTTTGCCATAATAACCATACTAACCGCCATATTCACAGCTGCCATAAATTACTATCTTTTGTATTTTAGAATAGCCGCTGCATTAATTCTGGTTATAATTGGAATCCTTTTCATTGCCAATAAAAAATTGTTCAATATTTCCACACTCTCAATTTCTAATTCCAATACACCTGATTCTCAAAAGGGAATAATTGGATCTTTTCTAATGGGATTTTTAACCTGCCTGGCATGGTCACCATGTTTCGGTCCGTACGTGGTTGCAGTAGCAACCTATAGTGCATCAACTGGAAACATTGGTTACAGTATAGTAAACATGGCCATTTTCGCAGGAGGATTTTCATTAACCCTACTCCTTATGGTATTTTTAATTTCAAAAATAGATTTCAAAGCTATATTAAAATATTCAGATTGGATAAGGATTATTTCTGGGGCTATAATTGCTCTTGCGGGTTTGTATATATTGGTGGGTTTTTCATAGTTATGATCTGGCAAATTCATGTTATTTGGTCATTTATTCGACTTATTAATATTTTTACATATGATATTAATACTATAATTGTATTTTCGTTAAATGATAAAATTAAGTAAAACAGAGATATAATAAATTAATACGTGATTTAATGGCTATAGTAACGAAAAACGATTTGAAAGAGATACAATCTGTTTTTTCAAGGCAAAATTCAATAATAATAGAACAAAATGATAGGATAATAGGGCAAAATGATAGGATTATCCAATTGTTAGAGATTATTGCCGGAGCGGAAAATGAAGTAAAATTCGCAGAAACTGGAGAAAAAATCTGTCCACACTGTAAACGTATGAATCAACCAGAAAACACTTTCTGCCAAAACTGTGGAACCAAAATATAATGCTTACGTAAAAATGGTATGAAGATCGTATAAACGCCTAAGATTATGCAGAATATTTTGATTGGAAAATGTAATGGATAAGTTGAGAAAATGGTACGAAAAAATACATTGAAAGTAGGTTTCCTAGGATTCGGAGAAGTCGCATCAACTTTATCTGAAGGACTCCTGGCACAGGGCGTGAATGTTTCAACCTGTCTTGAGGGAAGAAGTCAGAGATCAGTGGAACTTGCAAAATCAACTGGTGTTAACCTATTTGATAGTTTAACCGAGCTTTCTGAGTCATCTGACATTCTATTATCTGCGGTGGTCCCTGCAGAAGCTGTCAGTGTGGCCAAAAATGTCGGTGGGGGTTTTGAAGGAGTATACGTGGATTTGAATAACGTCTCTCCGGGCACAGTTAAAGAAGCTTTCAGCCATATTCCTAATGGAAAAACCGTAGATGGGGCCATAATGGGGGGTATAAAAAACGGTTTAGAGACTCCTATCATTGCATCAGGTGTGCACGCTGAAACATTTGCTGAGCTCAACCAGTACGGTATGAATATTGAAGTTATAGGTCCTGAAGTTGGTCAGGCATCGGGGTTGAAGATGTTGCGCAGTGCCTACACCAAGGGTGTTTCCGCACTCCTTTTTGAGGCATTTTATGCTGCGTACCAGATGGGAGTTGATGAAACACTACTACGCTATTTAACACTGAGTGAAGGATCACATTTCCCTGCATCTGCAAACTCACGACTCACCAGCAGTGCCTACCATTCCAGAAGACGTGCCCAGGAAATGGATGAAGTGGTGAAGTTCCTAACAGAATACGAGGATCCACTGATTACCCGTGCAACCTGTGAGTTTTTCCACACACTTCCGGATAAAATAGGGACAATAGGAAAAAAACCTGCAGATTACAGGGATATATTCCGGAAGGCTGATGAAAAATAGGTTTACTGGTGAAAAGAGGATTTAGTGGGGCATGAATTCGCATATTTAGTAATAAATAAATAGCATTATGGGAATAATAATATATGCAAATTTGAAATAACTAACATCTATAAAATTGATAGGTTTTTCCTGGGCCTGAAATTAATAGGCGCGGACTTTAAAATACCCATTTGATATATTTAATGGATCCTTAAAATGCTTCTTTAAAATGGATTTGATCCTATGCCTGATGAAGAACACGTTAAAGAATGCCGGGAACAAATGGAAAAGCTTAAAGGCAGAAAAGTGATGGATTGCTCCTTCAAAGCCTATGAAAACAATTGTTGGAGATTTTACATAGTCACTGATGATGGTAAATTAGTGATGACCTTCTGTCCAGACTGGTCCTGTCCAGTGGTGGAACACCATGTATCCCACCATGATGAGATTCCAGAAATATAGAACTGGGATAATAGGCCCTATAAAGACTCTGGGTCCCTATAAGACTAATTTCTAAGATTTGCATTTATAGTTGTTCTAAGATTTAGGACTATAACTCTCCTGCCTTTTTATTAATAATTATCCAACCTTCAACCTGATTCTCCACCCTCTCTTCTTCTTCACCAGTTCTCCCTCTAGTGGAATAATCTGGGAATCCACCAGTAAGCGCAGGTAGGTGGCCATCTTCCCGGGTAGTTTCAGAGGACTTTTAACCTTACCCTCTTTTGTTTTCAACTCACAGGCTAGAACACCCCGTTTATCCACATAGAGGTATGCTTTTAATCCTTCCTCCAGCTTGGGAAGTTCAAAGCTCCGCAGGTGCAATCCAGCATCAAAGGTGTATAATGGTTTCTCCTTTGTCCGGGCACCGTTAAGGAACTTTTCATGGGCCTCGGAACTGGTTAAACCTGTTTCAACCATGCTGGCCACAAACCAATCCCTTTCAATAACCCGCTCCACGGTCTGATCCGGAGGTATGATTCCCTGTTTCTCATAATCCTGAATTAACTCGTAGATTTCTCTACGGGTCACATCTTCCTCCACACAGCTTAAGGCCAGCCTGCTTAGCACTGGACCGTAACCGGCCTGGCGCAGGGATGCCCACACCTGATTCTCGGCCTGGTACCACCTCCCCTGAATGATATGCTCCACTGCCTCGGCATTCAAATGGGCAGTGTTCAAAAGATTATGCCTGGAGGTGGTGTTCAAACGTTTCAGGAGCGTATCCATATTCCTGGTTTCAGGAACAGTACCCTTCTTGATCTCTTCTTCCAGTATACGCACTGTGGATTTGGGGAGTAATTTTTTCACACTTCCCGGTATGTGGAGATTGTTTTCCAGGATTTCAGCACGTATTTGCCTTCCGGAAATCTTCTCCCCATTCACCTTACCTTCCGGTATGAAATGAAACTCCATTTTACGCTTAAAACGTTGATATAAAAACTCGTTTACTGCATACCATCGGATAACGTTTCTGTTAGGTAGATTACGGGGAATACCACTGAATATTCCTCTTCTAATGAATCTGGCAGCGTATTTTTTTATCTGGGCTGGGTTAACTTCTGCAGCGTCCACGTAATCTGTGACCCCGTCCTGGATCATCATGGCTATCCTTATGGGGACGGTGTAGGACATGGTCAGCCGGTGGTGCAGGCCTTCAATGGGCACTATCCGGTCAGCTCCTGCCTCCAGGGCCATCTTACTCCTTCCCTCGAAACTGACAAAGAAGGGAGCGTGGTTGGCACTGTAACCTTTGTTAAGGTAGATTACCACCTCGTCTCCTTTTTCATCAGCTATTTCCCGGGCCTTCCCAATAAGGGAGGCATGTCCCTTGTGAACTGGATCAAAATCAGCGCTTATTCCTATCAATTAAAATTACCTCTTTTTTCAACTAAAAACTTGTGTATAATGATGATAAAATCTTAAATTTTGTGTTTACTGTGAGTTTATACTATTCTTATTCTAACAAAAAAAGCTATTGCTTGAATTTTTTTATCCGACATTTTGAAAGATGATCAATCTTTTGGTGTTGAATCACACAACTTGATGCATAGGATCAATTTTTGGTGCATAGAATGGTGCATAGAATCACAAGATTTGAAGGAGAAGATATTTGTGTTATAACAAGACCCAGTGTTGGGATTTCTATTTCCATTTTGAAAAGGTTAATAATCAGTGGATAATCCATTTTGATCAAAGGATTCATGATAATGTTGTTGCATCAACAAGAGAAAGTTTTCTAAGATAGATCTGGGAAGAATTTTTTTTATATGGAAGACTATGAGGACATACTTGGGGCAATGCACAAAGATCTAGAACATTAAGTTGCCTAGCCTTCGCTATTAGATTTAATAGTCCTGTAAACCTTAAGGGATTCTTTCAAAAATTTCCTCTTTTCGGATGTTGTTGGTTTGTCCAGATTTTGAACGAAACGATCTGCATCCTTCCCGGTTAAAGTTGGTGTTGCTGCAATTGCTTTAGCCATATTCTTCACTACCAATCATCTATGGATTACATAAACATATGATCATGAATTTGTGATTAAAAGGAACAATCATAACAAATTATATTGGTTTTCAATCCCGTTTTAAAGCAGATATCATAACTTTATTTTCAGCCTTTCGCAGATGTTCTATCACCGTGGATTTACTGGATTTAATTTTACGAGCCAGTTCTGTTCCATTTATTTTACGTGGATATTCATAATATCCACTTTCCATGGCTATTTGTAGAACTGCTAGTTCTTTTTGAGTTAAAGAGGATAAC
>Ga0209639_1003308_pt1 | contig 10969 bp, 10 predicted proteins | sample EPASupsiteHSE605_FD_187268 | JGI IMG/M metagenome (GOLD analysis project Ga0209639, IMG submission 187268) | Bioremediated contaminated groundwater from EPA Superfund site, New Mexico - Sample HSE6-05 (SPAdes) (version 2) | ecosystem: Environmental > Aquatic > Deep subsurface > Groundwater >...
TGTTTGGCTCGTTTGCCGATGCACCCGGTGGTTTCGATGAGGAACTGGCCGAAATTATGTGGAGCGTGGGAACTGAATACTGGTACGACAATCAGTTTGCACTCCGCGGAGGATTTTTCTATGAGCATCCGTTAAAAGGTAACCGTAAGTATATCACTTTAGGTGCCGGCTTGCGCTATAATGTTTTCGGACTTGATTTCTCATATCTGATTCCCCTCGAACAGCGCAATCCGCTCGAAAACACACTTCGTTTTACGTTGGTTTTCAACTTCGATAAAGTTGCCAATTAATTCATGAACATCCGTCAGGGTATCGGCTACGACCTGCACCGGACGGTGTCCGGCCGACCGATGATTATTGGCGGTGTTACCATCCCATGCGATTTCGGTCTGCAGGGCCACAGCGATGCCGATGTATTGCTTCATGCCTTGTGTGATGCTCTGCTGGGAGCGTTGGCGCTTGGCGATATCGGAACCCATTTCCCTGATACAGATCCGGCCCACAAAGGCGCAAACAGTGTTGAACTGCTTCGCAAAACAATGGACCTGGTACGTGCTGAAGGCTATTCTGTATTGAACATCGATGCCAACATTATTGCTGAAAAGCCGAAACTGATGCCGTACAAAGCGCAGATGTCGGCCGTGATTGCCAATGTACTGAATATTGAATGCAGTCAGGTGTCGGTAAAAGCCAAGACCAACGAGGGTGTGGATGCCATTGGACGCGGCGAAGCCATTGCTGCGCAGGTAGTTGTTTTACTTGGGAAATAATCAGAACAACGTATTTCTATCAATAAAAAAGCCTCCATGCGGAGGCTTTTTGCAAAATATAAATCAACCACAGAAATTATTTTCCGTGCGTACAATTTCCGGTTCCGTCTTGTTTACCTTTTCCTGAACAGCCGGCACCTTGTTTCTGTCCGTCGGGACAGCAGGCACCACCCTGCATTTGACCCTGACCGCCACAGGCGCCTTTCATCTGGCCTTGTCCACAAGCACCTGGCATGGGTCCCTGTCCACAGTTTTGTCCACCCATTTGTCCATGCTTGTTTCCTTTTGAAGAACCGCAGCCATCGCCGCCTTTGGCATGATGCATATCAAATGCCAGTTGCTGCTCGGGTGTGAGAATAGCTCTGACAGCCATTTGGTGATCGAATTTGGCTTTTTCCATCGAAGCTTTCAGCACAGCAATTTCGTCAATGATTTTGTAGGCCTCATCTTTATTGATTTTATCGCCTGTTGAAACCAACACCAGCTGAGCTTGTTTAACTTTAAGCTGGTTATGGATTTCAAATTTTTTCTTTTGAAAATCCATTTTCAGTGGTTCGATTTTTTTCAATTGTTCATCGGTCAGATTGGGAATAGCACATGGACCTCCTTTATGCATTTCGGTTCCCTGACCCGGGCAGCAGCCTGAATTACCTTGATTCTGAGCATAGCTGTTTAAGCCAAACATGGTAACAGCTGTTACGAGCAAAATGGAAAGTGTTTTTTTCATTGTTGTTCTTTTTATTGTGTTTTATTTTGTTTTGCAGTTGTGATGCGAAGATTTTTTGTGCGGCATGCGACCCATGGGCATCATAGCGCGCGAATGAAAAGCAATCATGGAGTCAATTTGCTCCGGATTTAAAAACTTTTTCATTTGAATAATATTCTCAACACCTTCTTTTTGCAGTAAAGATTCCTGTTCTGCAATTTTTTTAATGGAGTTGTTGATAGCTGCGGAATCGGGATTTTGTTTTTCCACTTCATCAAACAATTGACTACGAAGAATGCGGATAGAATCGAAAATCGGTTTTACCCGGGCGTGATGCGCTTCGCGCTGACTGGTGAATTGTTTTTTCTGTTCTTCATTCAGTTTCAGACTTTGCATCATTTTACCTTCGCACTCTTTCATGTTGGCTGTGTTGCAGTTTTTCATACCGGGTGCGCATTGGCCGGGTTCGGGAGCAGGTGGGCGCATCAGCCAAAGGGTAATCAGCGCAGTGGTTGTGACAGTGCTGATGATGGCCAGAATCCAGATGATGACATTTTTATTTTTCATGGTTTATTCATTTTCGGACATGAAGGACATATACATGATTTCGGTCGTTTCGGCCATATAAATGGTATCGGCCGGCGCTTCGGCTACAAACAGATTGCTGTTGGTGGTGCTGTTTGCTGAGCGTGATTGATACACACCACTGCCAATGAGGAGCCCGAAAACGACGGCCGCAGCTGCCGTGGTGATTTTTACCCACATGGGAACGACTCGTGTTTCGGGAACAGCATTAAATACAAAATCGCTGATACTAACGGCCAGATCTGCTGATGGTTCTTCGAGAACCAGGAACTGACCGGCATTTTCGATGGTCTCAAAAACCATCTTATAATATAAACTGCATTGGGGGCATTCAGCCATGTGCTCCTGAAGCATACTTGCCATGATGCTGTCGGGCTGGCCCTGATCAATGATTAAACGGAATTCGTTGCAGTTCATGAGGTTAGAATTGGTTATTTGACAGCTGAATTTTTTAAAACTTGCGCACCGCCGTAATTTTTTTGGTAAAAACCGGCCAGTTCTTTGCGTAAATTGGCTTTGGACCGGAAGATCAGCGATTCTACGGCGCTAAGTGACAATGACATGATTTCGGCTATTTCGGCATAACTCAGTCCGTCGTGATTGAAAAGTAAAAAGGCTGTGCGCTGATTTTCGGGTATCGAATTCAATGCAGACTGCAGAATCTTTTTCAATTCCTTGTTTTCAACAACTGCATCAGCTTCATGTGTTGTTGGTGCCGAAATCTGAAATGCGGAAGCTTCGGAATCGTCAATGCTCACCGAAATGAATTTCGATTTGTTTTTTTTGATCAGGTTCAGTGATCGGTTTACCGTAATGCGATACAACCAGGTTTTGATGTTGGCATCTTCACGAAAACTATGAATATTGCGGAATGCTTCGAGATATACTTCCTGTGAAATATCGCGCGCATCGTCGGCGTTGGAGGTGAATCTGAATGCCAGCCTATACACATCACGGTGAGTTGTGTCAATCAGATCCTGGAAGGCTTTCCGGTCTCCTTTTCTCAGTGATGCTACGTCCATGCAGTCATTTTTGTATTTAGACAAACTGAATTGAAAAAACCTGCGTTTTAGCTTTGCTCGCGATGCGATAGACTGATCTGAATATCGTGACCATAGCGATTATGAAGATCTTTGGCCAGATGTTCGGCGCAATACACCGACCGGTGCTGCCCGCCCGTACAGCCAAAAGCGACGGTTAACCGATTGAACTTTCTTACGAGATAATTATCTACCGACAGACAAACCAGATCGGCACAGGCATCGAGAAAATAGGCAACTTCTTCTTTTTCGCTGAGCCATTCAATCACGGTTGCATCTTTTCCATTGACCATTTTGAAACGCTCTTCGCGTCCGGGATTCGGCAGTGCGCGACAATCGAAAATAAAACCGCCGCCATGTTCGGGATCGCCCGAAGGATAACCTTTTTTATACGAAAAACTTGAAACATCAACTTGCAGTATGTCGCTCTGAATCTCCGTTTCAGCATTGTCAAAGCGCTCGGCAATATGGTTCCAGACCTGCCACAATTCAGGAAAATGATGTCCGAACGGAACAATCTGCAGAAGCTTGTTCAGATTGGCTGCGGCCAGCGGAACCGATTGCAGAAAATGCGATTTCTTTTCATAATAGCCGCGGTAGCCATAGGCGCCGAAAGCCTGCATAATGCGCAACAAAACAAAATGGTAGAAATATTCTTTGAATTCTTCAATAAGTTCAGGATGCTGCGCCTGGAGTTTTTCGCAGTAATAATTAAATATCTTCGTACGGAAATCGTCGCTCAGATTGGCTTTGGCATCGTACAGCAGCGAAGCCAGATCGTACTGCAGCGCACCACGGCGACCTCCCTGATAATCGACAAAAGCCAGATCCGATCCGTTGACCATAATGTTGCGCGACTGAAAATCGCGGTACATGAAAAAGTCCGATGGTACACCACTCAGCGCATCACAAAAAGCAATATAATCGTGTTCGAGTTTTTGTTCGTCAAACGGAATATTGGCCAGTTTCAGAAAGTAATATTTGAAATAATTCAGATCCCACATCATGCTGGTGCGATCGAACGAATCGCGCGGAAAACACAGCCTGTAGTCGGGCGGAGGACAGAACTGAAACTGCAGCAACGCATCGGCCGCCGATTGATAATAATGCAGTATCTGTTGCGCCTGATCGCGGTTGGCCGAAATGAAATCGTACAAAGTTGTGTTTCCCAGATCGGACTGAAAATACAAAGTACCATCCGCATGCTCATGTAATATTTCAGGTACCGGCAAACCATGCTGTCTGAAATGTTTCGAAAACTCAATGAATGCGCGGTTTTCGCGCACTTCGTTATTTTCGGCAGCCAGTATGGTGGTGCTGTTGTCGAATGTCAGTCTGTAATAGCGGCGGTTTGAACCTGAAGCCGGTAAGGGCAGTATTGTTGAAACCGGCATCCGGAAAGCTTCTTCAGCAATCCTTTTAATGGAATCAGCCTCCATGAATTCTGAAATTATTAAATGATAGTATCGTCGGGGTGAATGCTGATAACCGGAACAGGACTGTTGTTGACGACCTGCTGTGCCGATTCGCCCAGCATAATATTGGCACTGCGGTTTTGCTGTTCGGTCATAATGATCAGCAAATCGGCCTCGTGTTTTTCAATCACCGTAAGCAAATCGCTGGTGAGGTTGACCACCAGTTTTTCAACCACCGTAGTTTTGATTTTATCTTTTGCAAAGTCAGCTTCGATGCTGGCTGCAATGTCATCGACTTTTTTCTTCAGCAGCGGTACATTGGTCGCATATAATTTCAGCAGAATGACTTCGGATTTGAATGCTTTTGCAATTTCTTTTGCAAACGGAATTTTCAGTTCGGTTTCGCTGGTACGGTCAATGGGTACAAGAATGCGGCGTATGGTATCGTGTGTCTCGAAATCCTGTCGCAGTGTGAAAGTGGGGCAGGGCGCAATCGATACAACGCGGTTGGCGTTCGATCCAATCCACAGTTCTTCGAAACCGCTGATGCCATGTGTGCCTATCACGACAAAGCGGCATTTATTCAGCTTTGCATAGGTGGCAATTTCGTCATACACTTTACCGGTTCTGATTTTATACTGAATATTTTCTTTACCGACAATCGGTGCATACTCTTCAATCAACTCTGCAAACCGCTTGTGGACCCCTTCGCGGAAGTTTTCGCCATCCACATAAACGCTGTCCGGATTGTACGGTTTGTCAACCCACAACATGGTTATTTTACAATTAAAACCTTTGGCCAGCACAGTGGCATATTTAAGGGCATTGAGTGCGCCTTTTGAAAAATCGATACCAACAACTATTTCGTTCATGTTTATGATATTTTGATGCAAGATACAAAAATTATGTCCCGAAATACAATAATTAATCTGTAAATAACACCGTCATGAATTGTTTCGGGATCATATTTATTCTGTCGGTGTTTGCCAATAAATAAAATACGGAACATTTCTCCGATCTGTCCTGTATTTCAGATTGGCATAATATCAAGCTTCCAGTTTTTTATAGCGGAATTTCACCGGACTATCACCCTGACGTTTTTTACGGTTTTCTTCGTATTCGGAGAAACTGCCTTCGAAAAACACGACCGAAGCGTCGCCTTCGAATGCCAGAATATGAGTACAGATGCGGTCGAGGAACCAACGGTCGTGGCTGATGACCATGGCGCAACCGGCAAAGGATTCAATTCCTTCTTCGAGCGCCCGCAGCGTGTTGATGTCAATGTCGTTCGACGGCTCATCGAGCAGCAGAAAATTGGCTTCTTCTTTCAGAGTGAGCGCCAGATGCAGACGGTTGCGTTCGCCACCCGACAGCACACCGCATTTTTTCTCCTGATCGGGTCCGGTGAAATTAAAGCGGCTGGCGTATGCACGTGCATTCATGTCGCGGCCGCCCATACGCAGGGTTTCCATGCCATCGCTGATGGTTTGATACACGGACTTTTCGGGATCAATGGCTGAGTGCGACTGATCAACGTATCCGGGTTTCACGGTGTCGCCTACGATAAAATCACCGCTGTCGGGCTTGTCAATGCCCATCATCAGGCGGAACAAAGTGGTTTTGCCGGCGCCGTTCGGCCCGATAATACCAACAATGGCATTGGGCGGAACGGTAAAGCTGAGGTTTTCGAACAGCAGTTTATCGCCGAATGCTTTGCTGATATTTTTGGCTTCGATTACCTGATCGCCAAGCCTGGGGCCGTCGGGGATAAAGATTTCAAGTCGCTGTTCTTTTTCTTTCACGTCCTGGCTCAACAGTTTTTCATAGGCGCTCAGACGCGCTTTTCCTTTGGCGTGGCGCGCTTTCGGAGCCATGCGAATCCATTCAAGTTCGCGCTCGAGTGTTTTGCGGCGCTTCGATTCGGTCTTTTCTTCCTGAGCCAGACGTGCCGATTTCTGTTCGAGCCAGCTGCTGTAATTGCCTTTCCATGGAATACCTTCGCCGCGGTCCAGTTCCAGAATCCAGCCGGCTACATTGTCGAGAAAATAGCGGTCGTGGGTAACGGCAATCACGGTTCCCTGATAATCCTGCAAATGTTTTTCGAGCCACTGCACCGATTCGGCGTCCAGGTGGTTGGTGGGCTCATCGAGCAGCAGGATGTCGGGTTTCTGCAACAGAAGCCGCACCAGCGCTACCCGGCGGCGTTCGCCCCCGCTGAGGTTTTTGACTATCTGATCCGATGGCGGACAATTCAATGCATCCATAGCGCGCTCGAGGCGTGCATCAAGCTCCCAGGCATCGTGTTGTTCAATCAGCTCGGTGAGCTCGCCCTGACGCACAATAAGATCATTCATCTCATCGTCGCTCATGGGCTCCGAAAATTTATTGTTGATTTCTTCGTATTCTTTCAGAATATCGACCACCGGCTGAACAGCTTCCTCGACAATCTGCTTTACAGTTTTGTTGTCGTCGAGATGCGGCTCCTGTTCCAGCATTCCGATGGAATAGCCGGGCGAAAAAACCACGTCGCCTTCGGTGGGCGCTTCTTTGCCTGCAATGATTTTCAGCAGGGTCGATTTTCCGCTGCCGTTCAGACCCAGCACGCCAATTTTGGCGCCGTAGTAGAAGGATAAATAAATGTTTTTCAGAACCTGTTTCTGGGGCGGATATATTTTATTCACACCCACCATCGAAAAGATGATTTTTTTGTCGTCGCTCATAGGAAAATATACGGGAAAAATTAATTGATTGCTTTGAAGTCGGCGGCCGAAAAACCGTCCTGTTTGCTGCCACTCAGCGTGGTCATGTCGTAATACACCGGACAACCATCGGCGGCCGAAATCAGAAATTTCAGCACCCATTTGCCATCGCCTTTTCCTGGTCCGACTTTATGCAGAAACACTACGTTTTCGTTGCCATTGTGAACAGCCGTTCGGATTTCTTCGGGAGTGACAAATTTCACAACACCTGAATAATATTTTTTGATTTCATCGAGGGTGTTTACATCGTCCGACATTTCGCTCTGGATGAGCCACAGCTCTTTGCCGGCGAGTTTTGATTGATTGTCTTTCACCACGGTTTTGATATCCGATCCCGGATGATCGATGTTGTATTGTGTGTAATACTGAAAAAAGCGCAACACGCCGGCCAGCTTGTACAGATACTGGTCTTCGCTGTCTTCGTCTTCCGAAACATAGCTCAGGGGCGCGCTTCCCAGATCGGGCATGGAATTCATGCTGGCGCTTCCTGCGTTGGAGCCGAGAACCAGATTCAGAAGATTCCAGGTGCAGCTTGCGTTTCCTTCTTCTTTATAAATTTCGGACAGAAAAATAAAGGAGTTTTTCTTGTCTTTGCTCAGGGTTTCAAATTCTTCGGAAGAAATGACTTTATAGGACGTTAGTTTCCACACTTTCGACATATCTTCAGTGATATATTCATTGAACGAACTGAAAGGATCGTCGTATTTCACCAGATAGGTGGTGCTTTCTTTAAAACGTTTGAATTGCTCGGCCGATGCCAGCGGAATATCCTGCGAATACACAAACATACTCAGCACCAGCAGACATAAGGTCGTCAGGGTTTTCATAACAATTGTTTTATGGGGTTAAAGGTAGTAAAAAAATACCATGCCAGAGCGGTTTGTGCTGATCTGGAAATATAACGTTTTGCCCAACAGAAATTGTATCAGCGGTGTGCTGTCAGAAGCGCTGATGCAGATCAGATCAAACAATCATTCTTTCACAAACCCCGCACAATATTTTTTTCCGTCATTCTCCCACAGCAACTGATAGCAGCCTGCCGGCAATGAAGAAATACTGATCTGATTGCTTTGAGTTTTTCCTTTCAATAGCTCGCGCCCGCCGGCATCTACAATGGTGTACACCGATTCACCCACCGGAAGCAAATTCACATTTATCAATTCTGATGCGGGGTTGGGAAATACTGTAATGAATGAGTTTTCAAATGAAAATTCTGATATTTCAGTAATACCACCATTCAAATTTGCTTTCAAAAAGAAAATATCAACCGAGTCCGGGCTTGTCGAATTGTTTGCGGTGCCTATTGCTGCAATGCAATCGGGGTAAACCTTGACGTTAACAAAATAGGATTCATCTGACCCAGTTGGGATATATGTTTTTAAGAACAGCTGAGAAAAATTTTCATCCATTTTTAAAATATATGCTTTTGTGGTATCTGATACCGGCCTTATTTGGCCCACAAAAACAATGGAATCATTGAGCAGGCATTCAGCATCAATACTACAAATTTCCTGAGGCGACAAATCATAAACATCAGAAATTTCAAGAGCGTTTGATAGTATTGAATACTTGGAATAATTGATTTTTGTAGAATTTATTCCTGCATCAAATATCAGCAAACTGTTGGTTCCAATAAATGGTACAACCCGGCAATCCATTGCCTCAAAATTATTATGGGACTGGTTTTGCCCATTCAAACCATTAAAGTTTGTTCTCGTAATATCAATATAGTATGGATTACTTCCTTGAGTGTTATCCATGTAAAAAACAATTCCGGTATCGGAAAGGAAAGAACCTGAGCGATTAATTGAGAGAAACGTGGCTGTTTTATTGTAGGTGTTAATTTTTTCGGAGAACAATGTGTCGCCAAATTGATTCCACCAATAAGCTTTCAACAAAGTATCGCTTTGCACAACTGTTGTAACAATTCTACCATCATTCAAATAATGTCCATTCGTTAAATCAAAAGATGGGAAGCCGTCTGATTGATAATATGAGGTGTCAAATAAGACACTTCCAAAATAATTGAGTTTAACTATTCTAAGATGTGTATTTGCTGCAGCGCTTGTAACGAATGCCAAAATACTGCTGTCGGTTGTTTCAACAATGTATTCAGGGGCATCATATACACCTGAAAAACCTATATTCCACGCCCATTTTTCATTTCCTGCAGAATCGATTTTAAGGATATAAGCATCTGATGATCCATCAATTTTTTGGCTGGTTCCTGATAAAACATATCCATTGTCGCAGGTTCTTATAAAATCAAATCCATAATCTTTTTCAGAAGTGCCGAAGGTCTTCATGAAATACGGTGACTGCGCAAAACCCTCAATAAGCAGAAGGCCGCCAACGAACACAAATATGATTAATTTTTTTATCATTCTTTCACAAACCCCGCACAATATTTTTTCCCGTCATTCTCCCACAGCAACTGATAGCAGCCTGCCGGCAATGAAGAAATACTGATCTGATTGCTTTGAGTTTTTCCTTTCAATAGCTCGCGCCCGCTGGCATCCACAATGGTGTACACCGATTCACCCACCGGAAGCAAATTCACATTTATCAGGTCTGATGCGGGGTTGGGGAAAACTGTAAGCGTATTGTCCGGCTTTTCAAATGTGGTAATGGATGTGGCGTTTCCATTCAGATCGGACTTTACAAATAAGATTTCATATGAATTCTGATCATTTGGGTCATATGCAAAGCCAATAGATGCTAAACAATCGCTGTAATATTGCATGTTGGTTAATAATGCTCTTTTAAAAGAAGGAAGAGTGTATTGTTTATACCATAATAAAGTTCCCAATGTGTCGAACTTTAATATGGACGCTTTTATTGTGTCTTCCCCATTCAGTTGTGTTTGTCCACAAATAAATGCATTAGTATTATCAGTCGTCAAACACTGAATGCTTATATCATAGGACGATGTTGGGTACATTGTACTCCAGATCAATGAATCCAAAGCAATGGAATATCTGGCCAACAAAACAAATGAACCACCCAAGCCAGCTAAAATTTGATTGCCTGACGATAGTGAAACAGCATTATAACCATTAGCAATATATGTCGATAAAATACTTGAGTCAACAACGCTAAAATCATTATTTAATACTGAAACAAAATTTGTTGGAACAGGGTTGTCAATGTAGCTATTAATATATATTTGGCTGCCATACTCATACATGTTTCTTAAACTTATACTGTTATCACCAAAATCCTTACTTGATAATAATATTAAACTATCCAACAGTATTCCATGAGTGGACCATTTTCTTGCATATAGACAGCTGTCCTGAAATATATCCACTGAAATAATTGTTGTGTCATTAACAAGAAATCCACCTTGCATGACTAAATTTGGGAAGCCTTCAGTTAGGTAATATAAAGAGTCGGATAAAACGCTTCCAATTGAATTAACAGTTACCATCCGAAATTTCAGATTTGCTGCATCGCATCCAATTCCCAGCAAGCATTCGCCGTTTGACCTTTCCAACACAAATACGGGATAATCCAAAGCTCCACCAACTCCAATATTCAAACCCCAAACGGGTGTTCCAACACTATCTGTTTTATAGAATATAGCATCACCAGATACATCAGAATTAAATGATAATCCGCCCAGAAAAAATCCGTTGTCGATGGTTCTGCTTATTTGGAGCCCCATGTCTTTTTTGAAGTGCCATAGGTCTTC
>Ga0209639_1003310_pt1 | contig 10963 bp, 14 predicted proteins | sample EPASupsiteHSE605_FD_187268 | JGI IMG/M metagenome (GOLD analysis project Ga0209639, IMG submission 187268) | Bioremediated contaminated groundwater from EPA Superfund site, New Mexico - Sample HSE6-05 (SPAdes) (version 2) | ecosystem: Environmental > Aquatic > Deep subsurface > Groundwater >...
CAGTAGCTGTGTCAAAAAAGGATTTAAGGTATCAACACAAGCTACTGTTTCCGACTCAGCTCTTGATGTCGAAGATCGGTTTCGATGAGAGGTTGCTGAGTGGGACCATTAGGAAAATGTCTAACCGCAAATCCCGACGGTTATGTAAAGTGGTTTACGAAAAGAGGTATCTCAGAGATTTCTATAACCCTGGTTTATTAATCCCCGAGTGTTTACAAAATCAAGTTAAGATTCTGATATTTTTTTAAATAAACGGCCATTTTTTAATTCAAATTTTTTATCACTCCACACTGAAAAAAGTTTTTTTCTAATTCAAATGGAGTTTCTTGTCCCAAATGGGCTATCCCCTATCCAAAATCATGTATGTAGGTTAAAAGCAAATCTTTTAACCTACAAAGAAATTATGAACCAAGTCAAAGAACTTCAATTCACATCAAATCTGGTTTCTTGTATTCTTCGAAGTGCCAAAGGTCTTTTTTGGGAACCCCAACAACATGGGGGAAATGATCCATATTTAAGTGAATATGATGAACAAGTACTTGTTGAAATGATTCTTCATTCTGAAGAAGAATATAATCCAATTGGAGTGCTTGAAGTCGTTGATGAGGCCTTTAAACTGAAAAAAGACGATATGAGGATGGGAGCCGTTTTCTCTCTATGGTTAATTCAAAAGATTTGTCCATAAAGTTGCAAAATGAAGAAATTGAACCTCCTTCTAGACCTTGGGTAACATTTTTCAGCAAAAAAAAATGGACTTAAAATCGGAAAACTCCGAAATATTGATGAAAAACGACTATCAAATTGTACACAAGATAGGATTCAACATTTTTATGAAGAACATCAAGCTTTGATAACCCAAACACCTCCTGAATTGTTATTTGGCGCTGATGAAAGCATGATTGACGGATACAAATCTTTAAAAGTCTTAACCAGAAAAGAAACAAAGGAAGGATTACTGAAGCTTGCTGAAAGTTTTCCTCACATCACAGGAATGTTCGCACATTCAGCAAGTGGGGTTGCCCTTCCCCCATTTATAATATTATCCAATATGAAAAGGGCTTCTCATGAGATATCTGATATTATGAAAGCTCATTCTTCATGGATTGCCTCCACAAAGAGTGGTTGGCAAACAAAAGAGTCATTCTTTGTTTGGTGTGTGTTCTTCACACATTGGCTTTCCTTATACCGTGTAAATTTGCCAGAAAATATTAGAAACATGCCTGCTTTGTTGATTGTTGATGGGCATTCCTCAAGGCAATGCCCAATAGCCATCGAATTAATGAAGATACATAATAATAATATTGTTGTATTACCTTCTCACACATCACACATTACCCAAATGTTTGATGTTTTGTTGGCCTCGTCTTTAAAAGTCACATACAAGGAAAAATTAATGAGAGTCTGTAAAAGGGATCAAACCGAATCTTGGTCAACTATTGGATTTCATAGGTACAATTCAATAGTATCATTAATTTCATCATGGTAGTAGTATAGAGATGGCGATAACGGACCAAAACTTACTATTGATTTACCCTTGGTTACTACCCCGAAATACAAGCTCCTAGTGATGTATACCGTGTGTGCCCACTCTGACTCACCCTTGTAATTCACCCCGTTTTACAACAACGTTTTTACCATCCAGTCTCGGGTCTAGAGATGGAAATGATGTTCCAATTCACCTTGGTGGATAATTTCCGGCACGCATACCCATTTGGGAATTTCAGGCTGTCTGATTGGGTCTAATTCACAAGGATATTTCACTAGCATGACTTGGTCCGGGTTTTCATCTGCATATTACCGGTGCGGTGAGTTTTCTCCAATAAGCCCTTCTAATTTAAGGACTAGTGAGATCGGGCCAAAGTGTGTTGTTTAGTAATAATATTAGTGATTTTTTATCCAGACTAAATGACTCAGGTGGCTGATTTTACAGTTAAGCTCAGTAAGTTTTCTCTAGATAGTCTAGTGGATTTACTGGATAAATTAACTAACCTTAATAACTATGAGGGTTGGGTGGGTGATGCTGAGTTAGATTTCATTGTAACCTATTTTAAGGACATGTTACTCATAAACGACCTTTCCGTGATGAGTTTAACTCCTGAATTACTCTATAGAGTAGCATTCAATGATTATTATATGCTTAACCGCATGGATATATCGTTTTATGAATGGCTTAAGGATCTTATTAACACTAGAATGTACAATATCGTTCTTAATGACTCACAACCAAGTACCGTTAAGAAATATTTATTAGAATATATTCCCGAGGGTACTATTATTTCTTTATGGACCGATATGATGATCGCGCATGACCCTTTCATCACTAATTACACGAATTTGTGCTTTTAATGCATCTAGCTGTTCAGCTTTTGATTGAGCATGTTGTACTTGAGAGTTCGGTTTAATCCACTCATTATGTTTGCATAGTGACAAAAATATATTCCAAGAGAAGTTAAATTGTAATGAAACCTACGACACACTCGGGATCAATTTGGTCTGTTTTGATGGAGGAAACTTTGAGTCTTGGGATCATGGAGCACATGCAGTTCATTATATCTGATGCGTTACCTTTTTTGGCATAGCCTTTGAGTGATGGTACCAGTATGTCCCCAATGGTGTATGTGGCTGAATCACATTTGACTAGACAGTCACCATGTGTTGCATACTTATAATATTTACCGGCATGTTGGTTTATGTTTCCATATTCGTCTTTAACTTCATTGTTAATGATTTCTGTACAGACCCCAATTATTTTATTGTTTGGGGATGTAGCTGGACGTACTATTGTGATACAGTCTTCATATGGTGAGAGTTTTGAATTGGGGCCTCTTAATAGTTGACCAGTGGTTTCGACAAAGTACCCTGGTTGAAGGTCACCTTCATACATTGTATAGTGGGTAATTGTCTTAGAAGCATTTTCGGTGATGATCCCAAAGACTTTTAGGTTGCCTCTTATCTCATGTTCTGTCTTGATGGATCCGTAGTAGCATCTGTATGCAACTCTTTCGGGGTGATCTATTCTGTATTCACAGTTTGCTTGTGTATCATTGTGTTTATACACAAAGGATATAGCTGATGTATGATTCTTACCAACCTGAATCATTATTTCTTGACCTGTAGCCAGGTCTCCTATATAAGCTCTCATTCCCATTAGTGCTTTATATGTCATACCAGTAAGATTTACATGAAGATGGTTACTAATGATCGTAGTCGTAGTGTAATCAGTGGATTGTAACAGGAAATTACTATTAAAAGAGATTCCAGTGAGGTTGGGTGCAGTGATACTGGCTGGAAACTTAGTCTCCTTGGTGTCTGTATCATAATTAATACAGTTGGTTGAGCTTGTAGAGGCTTCAGTTTCAATACCAATTCTTATTTCACCTTTAAAATAGCTTTTGTTACATATATATAATATTTGGCACATTAATTTTTGGGCATGTTTGTTGGATCGTTACCTCTACCGAACATGTAACCACAAGGGGTATTTTGAGCTAAACGGGTCCTAACTATTCTCACAGCACCCCATGTTGAAACATTAGCTACAGAATTAATTGGCAATGAACTTGTACTGTTAGTATGATACCTGTTACAGTAACATTCCGCAGAATATATATTATGAGCAAATGTTGTTCTAGCTGGTTCTGGTGAAGGATCAACTACTGCTGGTGTGTGTTTCATACCAGTAGTCCTAGTGAATGCTGCTAGGGCTTTATCTCTAGTGGTAGACCATCTATCATTTGCCTGTGTGGAATCCATAATCCAAGTAAGAGTACCTACATTATTATGCCAGAGGAGATTAGATGATGTATTAGTTGTCATCCTACATGCACCGGAACCATTTCTAAAGTAGGCATTACTAGGTTCTATTTCACCTATTGTCCCATCAGTCTGATTTCTAATAGCTATCCTGCAAGCGCTTATAGCCTCCAACCCTACTGTGTAGTCTTCTTCAATAGAAGCTCTATGGAACTCTATTCTATACCCAACCTCTGTAACACCATTAGAACCTACTACAATGTAAAAAGTGGATATGTTTCTTTCCACGGGCATGGATGAACTCTTCAGGTAGTCTAAATTCTTTAGTGTTAACAGTGAAGTATCTCTTAGTCATTTAATTTTTATTTAAAGAAAAGTCTAATATCCACATTGTTGCTACACCACCTACAAAGCTTAGAAGAAATAATATACATTCGGAGTTGCCTGCACATTTCTTGAAACATGGTTCATCATTGGTCATTGTTTGGTTGTTATCACTCTGTGTGATCATTTTGAGAGTGGAAAAAAAATTTTGCTAAATTATGTTTTATCTTGGGGCTCGATTGAGCCATTCCTGAGTACCCAGAAGTATCTCTACAGAGCCAGAGTTGTGGAGCTGGTGGATATGCACTTGGGTTGGCTGGATCTGGAATATTGTATACATCATTGGCACCCGCAAAGAGTGGAGTAAACCTAAGTTTTGTATTTACTGGCGCATATGTACTGAAGCCGTCGAAGACATTACCACCTTGTGAACGTTCAAGTGAAAAGTTATATATGAAGTCTGAATTATCATAAACTGTATTCAAGAGTCTTTTCCCATTGATGGTGTGCCTTGACTGTGTGATGGAATGTAGCCATGATTTGGTGGGTTCTATACTACCATCAAGATCACTAGTATTAAGCTGGAACACAAGGAACTCTGGAGACTCTTCACCATTAGTACTAATGGCATTTGGTGGAAATTGTTTTCCATCAAAAGGAATTTGAGGTTGGCTACATTGTTATTATAGAAACATGTTTATTGATTTACAGTGGTTGGGAACAGAAGTGAAACTGACTCAACATTGTCATAAAGAATCTGTGTGGATGTATCTAATCCTCCAATATTTGGTGGTGTACTGTAACTATAATAGTCCAACTGTTGGGCTGGAAGAATTACACCTTGTGAGATACCTTGGAGTGTATTTAATTGAACTCCAAATCCCATCAATTGTGCTCTAAATTGGGTTACGCTGAATGGGGGTGGGGTGAGATGTACTCTGGCATAAACATCTGTAACATAATCGCAGATATAACCAGAGTCCCCAATTTGGCGGAAGAACCTGTCATAACCAACTATAGCTTTAAATGGTGCTACTACTGTATAACTAGTGTTGTTCATGTAATTGATGGCTTCTTGGACATTTTCTGTGGGAACTTGACACCAAACAAAGGAGTTGTTGATGAAGAGAATTGTAAGAGTCAGTTGTCCAATGAGGTTGGAAGGAAACATGGAAAATGTTTGGAATGGTAAGAGATCACTGATTGGAATTAGGGACTTCATCCTGATGGTGGTACTCTTATTTCCATTTTTAAACTGTGCTCCATTGATATATTCACGACATATTTCTGAAGAAAACTTACTAACAGCTTCATATGTAGAATGGATTCCTTTCTTACCTCTCTTCTCGGAAGCTCCTTTCAGATTGGCATAGGCATATCCTTCTCTAACACATTCTTGTGAGAGATAATCTGTGGGTTTACCATTATGGATAACCTTTATTTGTTAAATTTGTTGGTTACTACTATTAACTCCAAAGAAGTACACTGGGGTTGTTATGGTATCACCATTGGAAGGAAATTCAGTGGCTGATAGTTGTGGAATCTGGATTGTAACATCTTGTGTGACCACAAGGAAGCTATCATTAATTTGGGAAATACGGTAAGTATGTTGAGAAGGCAGAGAAATTCAGAGATATTGGACAAAAGTATGTAGATAAAACTGACAAGGTCGTAAATGCATTCAAGGGAACTGGTGGACGTAAAATGATGCCACAATTGAAGTTTGAAGAGTTAGACGATGGTGAAGATGAAGAATTTGACGAGTAAATGAAATTTATGAACTTCTAATATCTATTTTTATTTTATTTTAAAATGGAATTGCCTGAAATTAAAACATTACCTCCAATGCCTTCATTCCCGCCTATGATTATTAATAATCCACATACGGTACCTATGGTCCAAGTGGGTACCAAGTCCAGTGTATTAGAATTTGTGTCACCTGATGAGTTTACACAATATATGCAAGAGAATCCGAGTAAATTTATTGCAGCCAACACCCGTGTGTTGAATAACACTTAATGAATCCCTGGATATGTAATTAGACAGAATAAAAGAGGACTCAACTTACTCTAGTACCTGAAGTTGAAGCAAATAGGTATAAGAAGCCACCTAAGCAAGATAAAGCCACCACTGATATGATTGTGCCATTAAATGAACAAGTAGATGAACTTACTAGGTTACTCAATGAGATAAGTCAAGAGGTACTCAAAACTCAAAAAGTTTTAAAAACAATGATTACCACATTGAATCAACATTCTTCAATTTTGGAGAAGTTTTCTTCTGCTTGAGTTGATTGATATCGATATTAATGTGTTGTAGGTTAATTACTTTCATGCTACCCATTTTTATATTTATGTGCAGGCAACTATTAGGTTCAAGTTGACATAACATTTGTTTTAATTCTTTATAGTCGGTGTTTGTCATAATTGAACGATGTATTTGGGCAATCTCTGTTGATGGATATCCTGCAAATACTGTAATGGATATTGCTTGTGATTTAACTGGAGTTGATATACCTTGGAGCTTTTGTGTACAGAGCATAAAGGATACATTGATATGTCTACATTCGAACATTAGTTTATTCAATGGTGACTCATGCTTTTTAAACTGTTCCTCGAAGGCAACATTGTCATAGAGTACTAAGGTATGAAGTCTACACCGACGAAAGTCACTCACATGAAGTGCTTCAAATAGGGCCTCTCGTTGATCTAGATCTATATTTTTGGTAAGTTTGTCGTCTATTATTTGGTTATAGAGTTGCTTATAGGCTTTCAGTCCAAGTAGTGTCTCGAATACTTCCGCATATGACACAATAAGTATTGGGATTGACAATTTTGGTTTGAACATTTGATATGTTTGGTCATTTGTACCGTTATTGGTTACATATATCAACATGTGATGTGTTTTAAGTTTTTCAAGCTTAAGTATTTCACGGAAGAAATAGAATGCCTTACCAGTACCTTGCTTACAGATTTAGCAAAGAATGATTTACATGAGAGTTTGAGTTCAATGTGATGTGACTTGAACATTCGTGTGAGTACATTATAGTCAAGTATGGTAAGACCACCATCTTGAGGTCTATTGGGATTAAAGTTCATGCGAACAAGTTTAATGTGTGTAACTTGGACAATGAAATAAAATTGGTCATTGGATTAAGAACACTTAAATGATGGATCAATAACCACAAGTATTTGCTTTTCATCACGGCAGTGGTTGAAAAGAATGTCGCAGAGTTGGCGCATTGTCTTACGATCGACAAAACTAGTAGTTGTCTTTTGGGTAAGAATAAAAAATAAAAGATAAATTTTTTAAAGCTTAAAAGGTAGTTCTTACAACATTCATCATGAATGTATTTTGAAATACTATTTGGATAAACTTTCGTATAGGATCAGGGGGGATTGCCAGTAACTGCTTTGACAAATTCAAACCAATTATCATTACCTTTTTCAAGTTTTAAAGAAACAAATTTTTGGACTGTAGTGATCTTATATCGCCCCATATCTTCAAAATGTTGATTCGCCTCTTGTAATTCTTCATCCCCGAATGAAGTAAACATATAATCAAAAAAATTTGCTGATGAATCTTTTTCTTGAGTAATTGAAGTCTCATCTTTAGAACGACTGAGAGAAGACCATGAATTGAGTTATAAGTGAATATTATTAAAATATGGAGTAAGTCTTAATGCATTAGCGTTACCTGCTGTCTGTTTAACATATTTTTGTAATTTGTTCGTTTCTTCATGTAAGTAATCAATCTCAGGCTCTTGATCAATATGTGGAACAATTAGGTTCATGAACTAAATAATAGTTTAGCTAAAAAATAATTCAATGTCTTCTCAGAAATAAATCAACAATCTCAATTGAATAATTTCAAAAGCCTCAGAAATAATTCAAAAGCATCTCCTTATCTTTGAATAAATTCAGATCATCATTATTTACTCACAAAATATAATCTTCAAATCAATTCTTCTTAATTATTTCTGAATCAAATCAATTAAAAAAATGTAAAGGGACATTGTCATCATGTCACCTAATGAATTTTACAGTTTTAATAAATGTCCCATCGAAAAGTGTCACATTTTGTAAAGTAGCATCAATTTTATAATTTTGGTTAAATCAATTTCTGGTATATGAATCATTATTAGTAGTGAGGGACCCAACGCTATTGGGGGAGGGTGGTTATATAATTCGGTTTAATCCGTAGTGACCTCTTGCCGCGATGTCTATTGCAACTAACCCATGGACACCCCCTCATGGTACTCCACACCGGATGAGTCAGCGGCATACTTGCTGACCAAGACACACCATCATTAACAGTAAAAACAACATCATCAAAGACTTTTTACTCATAAGTGTTCCTGAAAACGAACTCTAGGGAGACTTTGTCTTCAGAGACACCATAAAAGTTCAAAAAAAGAAAGCGATCCACCCTAGGAAGGGTTATTAGAGGTAGCTAAAGGTAGTTAAAGAGGTATCCAAGAGAAAAAAGAAAGCGGTCCACCCTAGGAAGGGTTATAAGAAGTAACTAAGAGGTATCCAATGGTATCCACAGGTAACCAATAACAGAGAGTAAAAAGAAAAAAGGTTACTGCGCGTACGACTGAGCCTTTCTCTTGAAAGCTCGTTATATAAGGGTGCTATTCATTGACTCCACCCCATCCACGCTAATGGATGGACCATTAAATGGAGCTACTAACCTGACGCAGCTCGGTCTATCAGGTGAATAACACTTCTTATATAGTCTAAGGACCACTAAGATTCAGTCATGTCATTCACTTTCATGAATTCCAATAATCATGACTATATTCGGTATTGCCCGACCCCCGATGTAAGCTCGGTCTATCAGGGGATAATGGTCTCTGTGCGCTCATGAACTTCAACAATAAATAATTTACTATTGTACCTCTGTAGGAGGCTAATCCTCGGTACAGGAACACGATTTCTCACCAAAATACTAAAACTCAATAGTGGTACCTCTGTTAGGGGCTAATCCCCGGAACAGGACAAGAACATGAACATGGACACAACCTCTTTGTAAACAAATGATCGTTAGTCATAGATTTTATGAGTAAGAATTTGGGTGTAAAAGCCAATGCTATCAGCCAGTCAGAGGCTTATAAAGCCGCTTATATTAACGCCAGAGATAATGGTATGACCTCAAGAGAGGCAAAAAGATATGCTCGATCTCGATATTTGGGGAAGGTCGATTTCTCCCCCCTTGAGCAAAAAATTATGGAGGAAAACCCTCAGTTGCAAGGAAAAGTCTCTGACTTTCAACAAGAAGTAGAGGCTTATACAGGTTTTCGGATACAAGATGGTTTAGGGGAAATGTTGACCCAATGGAAAAAGACCTATGAACCCCTTGTCTTCTGAAATGTTGACATATGTAAGTTTCAGAAGACTTGCAAGAGCAAAAAAGAGAGGATGCAGTTTAAGCAATACCTTAATGATAACCCTCAGTATCTTGAAAGGTACTCATGAACTATTTGTGACTTTTTGATAACACCATGAAATATTCTTATCTTTACATTTTTCCTTAAGAATTTTGTTAACTTAATCTATAAACCAAAAAAAATCATCAGGTTCAAAAATACTAATCATCTTTTAAGACAGTTCATTTGGTGCATTTGCAGGTTTAACATGTTTTATTTATTTTTTTTAAAACAAAACGAATGAAGGGATCAAAGAAGCAGTAAAAAAGATTGAGCATGAAAACAAAAAATGATGTTCACAATTTTTTCTGAAGAGTTATCAAAAAGTCACAAATAGTTCATCAGAACCTCTTGAAAGAGTGTTTGATCCCGAACTTGAAGCTTTATGTGAACAGGGTGATCGATTAAGAGAAGCCGAAGAAGCCAAGAAACAGATACCGAAGAAGGTCAGCCCAGAAGAAACCATCCAAGGAAGTCCCCAAGAAAGCACCCAAGAAGCTTCTACCATACTAAACCTGATGAGTCTTCAGCAACAATGCCTGATCCTCCAGTAACAACAATAACAGAGTATGTAAACATCGATTAACAAAATCTTATATTGGGCAATACTCTAGATTCAATCCAGTCAATATGCATCTCATCGGGGATGTAATTTGTTGACTTGGCTAGATAATCACCGTAGCGCTCTTTTAACTTATCAAAAGAGGGTGGACTATTGAGGGCTTTACCTAGTCTGTTCACCTCTATGAACTCCTGTTCTTCATGCCACCAGGCTTGCCATTCATAATACTTGAGATTTCTTTGTTCCTCTTCATCAATCTTAGTGTCATACTTATAGTGGTCATATATTATACTGTAAAGTAATTTCTCGGTGACCTGTGGAAGTTTTTCTTCAAGAACATGATCTCTTGTTGGATTAGGTGTGGAGGTTCAGTGCAGCCATAGAGACTATATGATCGACCAGGTATTCCATCCACAAACCTATGAAAAGTTTTCCAGTCCTTGTCCCAAAGACCCAATGAGGTAACCATTCTTATTGTTCTGGTGCTCATATTTCATACACAACAAAAATGCAGTGGCTTTTTATTTAGGTGGGAATGAAAGACAAGCCCCATTAGGTTGCACTATCATCTTGGAGTGGATACCGCTAATAGCTGTCTTCAGTACATCAACTCTGTGCATTGAACCCTTAATGAACTGGAGATTGGAGTTGACACCCTTCTCGTTTTCTCCCCCAAGTACTTTGAGGTAGGTTTCTTTGGTAATAGAGGAGTTCTTCTTGATACTGTACCCTTTGGACGCCATCTTTGACTTCTCATCATCATACAAGCAGTAACACTTAGGGGCTAAACAGATCATGGAATCTCCTGCATTTTCGAAGCAACAACCCAGTAGCTTCTTGGAATCAAGTTTGCTCTTGATCTTATCTTCAAAAGGTTCTCTTCTTGGGAGGAA
>Ga0209639_1003327_pt1 | contig 10911 bp, 9 predicted proteins | sample EPASupsiteHSE605_FD_187268 | JGI IMG/M metagenome (GOLD analysis project Ga0209639, IMG submission 187268) | Bioremediated contaminated groundwater from EPA Superfund site, New Mexico - Sample HSE6-05 (SPAdes) (version 2) | ecosystem: Environmental > Aquatic > Deep subsurface > Groundwater >...
GATTTACAAGGTGTCTTATGCAACACTCCTTTATCCTTTCCTGACCTGGAAATAAAATTATTTCAATTTCCAGTGCGTTGTAAAGATAGACGTGGGTTCATTTCTCACATCCTGTTGATAAAAAACAGTGAGAAGAGAATTGTCGTTCAACTGAACCGTTGCCGGGTAGCCCAGGTCTCCGTTGTATGCTTCGGCAAGTGTGATCTCATTTTGAATATCCCACGTTTTCCCCTCGTCGTAACTGATACAGGCCCGTTCACTATAGGGTGATCGTCTGTGACTGTATACCACCAATAGCCAACCGTTATTCAGGGCGAGCAGATGCGGGGGATATCCCCATATGGGTGTTTCGTGAAGCATCGTCCAGGTAAGGCCTCCGTCATAACTCTCCGACTGTAGTAGAAAACATTTTTCCCGGTCCTTCGGTTCATTCCTCACCATGGCCACCAGCTTGCCTCTCTTTGTCTCCACTACATGCGGCTCGCTCATGTTGAGGGCATTGCCTGTAGATGTTGGAATGATGGAAATCACCCGCCAGCTGATCCCGTCATCTTTCGATTCTTCCACGACAACAGAATAGGTTCCCTCCCAATTAGCAGTTCCCACATAAAGAAGGCGTCCATCCTTTAACTGAATGGGCCCGTGCGGGGCTGTGCCCACCGTCCGGGTGGGGTTGAGCCATGTTTTGCCACCATCTTCCGATCTGCGAACCCAGTTTCCCAACCATTGCTTCTTCAGATCTTCGGGAATTTTTTCAGCCACCCGTACATATTTATGGTACGCCCATTTCCAGTTGGGATTGGCATAAGCCAGCGAAGTAAACCAACTAATCAGGATGGTGCCTTTGCTGGTTTGAATGATCCCCGCATCTCTGTCGTCTAGTGGGCTATTGTTTACGGTTTCCGGTTTACTCCATGTGATTCCATTATCACTGCTGCGGATGAGTTGTGTTTTACCCCATGGGCATACGTGTGAGTCTCTGTCACCCGAATAAGCAATCAACAGCTCACCATCCTCTTTTTTGGTAATTGTAGGCCATCCTAAGTAGCGGTTTGGTTCCAGAAACGGCTCAGACGCCTTCACGTGGCCATTCTCATCCATCATCTGGTTTACAATCTGATATTTACCAGGCTCCTTTGAGACAAGCTTCGTCTCCTCAATCAGAGCAATCTTATTTTGGGATGTACCTGAATTCCCAGTATGTTCAATCAAAATTTCAAATTCTCTTTTTTCATTCGCTGCAAGGCGGTTGGATAGCAAGCTTCCAATCGTTGCCAATCCCGATATTTTTATAAAGTTGCGTCTGCCATATTTTTTTTGTTTCATTTTATTGATAAGGTTGATACTTAAGCAAATATTTATTCTTCAAGAGGCAAAGGTAACAATAATATAAAATAAAACTGAGACAACCCTCTCGATAATCTTGATGGCAATAAATATTGAATATAATTTTGTTTTTGTATAAATTATGTTTAGTTTTGGATGTTTAATAAAAGGGCATCCTCGCACCAGATTTTATAATCGTCATTGTTACCGGAGGAACCGTTAGATTTATTGATAATCACTGGTATGGAAATCTCTTTTATTCTTGGTTGAATTGCGTGAGAAAAAACAAAAGTTAAAAATAAATAAAAAAACTTTTTGACACAACCTGTCAAATTATCCATTTTACTTTGTTCTTTACTCTTTATTGTCATGAGAATCAGACTTTCTTTAAACCGCTTCACAAAGCAACGCATGTTGCCCATGGAATATCAGTACTATATTAGTGCCTGGATTTATAAAGTATTATACCAGGCAGATGAGGATTTTGCCCTTTTTCTTCATGAAAAAGGTTATGGCAAGAACGATCCCAAACTGTATAAACTTTTTTGTTTTTCGCCGTTGAATTTTGGGAAACCTATTCTGTGGAAAAGTAAGAAGCTTTTTGAGATTACAGCACATCACATTGAACTTCAGATATCTTTTGATGTACCGGAAGCGGCTTCAAATTTTATCAAGGGTTTATTTATGCAGCAAGCGTTTTATTTGGGCGATAAGTTCAACGGAATAGACTTTACCGTTGCGCAGGTTGAAGTATTGCCTGAACCTCATTTCACTGAAACAATCAATTATCGTTTGATTACTCCCTGGGTAGTCAGTTTTCAGGGAGAACAGGATAAGTATCCCGATTATCTTTCTCCTGATGATGAAAGATTTCATTCGCTTGCAATTAAACACCTTGTAGAGAAATACAACAACACAAGAAAAACAACTGAAATTCTTCCTGAACAAATTCACCTTCTTGTCACGAGCCCTTTCAAGCGATCCGGTTTTGTTATGAAACCAGGTACCCGTGAAGAGACAAGAGTGATCGGCAATTTGTTTGATTTTGAACTTTCAGCACCTGTTGATGTACACCGGATGATCTGGAATGCAGGTGTGAGCGAAAAGAGTAGTAGTGGGTTTGGGTGGGTAAATTTTAATTCTTAAATTATTTGCTCTGATTGATAATCATTTTTTATTTAAAAACTCATTTTCTAATTCATAAGAATGTTTGCAATTAATCTTTTTTAGAAATTAATCCATATATTTTGTATCGAATGGGTTATATATATAAAAAATAATTATATAATGAATAGTAAATAAGTCGTTTATGTCACACTTAGATTTATCAATTCTTGAAAAAATTCCAGAACTGAACCATAAGGTAATTCTGGAAATTGAACCTTTAGCACCTCTCTCAATGGTGAGTGAGTTACCCGGTTCTTACTACAAAACATTGAAAAGTCCTGACAAAAAAATGCTTTGTGGACTCTTTGAAAACATTTTGGGGTGGCACATAGATTTAGCCGACCGAAAAGTAATAATAAAAGAACTCACCGCATTAAGGAAGAAACAAGCAAAGAATAATCCTCAATTGGAGTTCGTTGATAAGACGAGAGGATCAACGTACAGCCCGTTGTTGATGGATTATTTTGATATTGAAAAAGTAACACCTATTATCTCTAAAGTTGTATTTTACGATGATTTATGGAACAAAGCCTATAGACGAGAAGATGTATCGGGTTCTCAAGCCCCTCATCCAAAAGGGACATTCAATATCGACTATAGAATTATCCCAGAAAAAAGAAAATTAGAACGAGATACAAAAAACAACAATAAAGTTGATGATACTGCATTAGGACAATTTTATCTGAAGCATAAAACAGAGTATCCAATGTTTTATTCTACTCCTACTCAAAGAGAATATATATGTATGGAAGGGAAATATAGGTTTATTATTTCTATTGATATTAAACTATTTGAGTACCTGAGGAAAAGCGCGCCGAGTAATAACCTATGCTATCTAGGTAACAGTGAGGGTTGGATAGATGTAAAATTTGAAGAAATATGATAGCAGTTCATCCTTTCCTCAGATATGCTCAAGCTTTGATCATGAATGAAAATGATCTTAGTAGCTGTGATGAAATAACTTTTAAACAGATTGTTGCCGAGATTGAGAATGGAATTAATTCTTTTAGAGTTTATCCTGTCGAATCAATTGAAGGTAAAGTCAAAGTGAGATTTGATTTCATTAAACAAGAAAAAGGAGACACAAAGCAAGGTGTGTTCCTTTCGCCGAATGCTATAACGAAGGATAAGCAAGCAAAAAATACATGGAAGGCTTCTCATGAATTAGTTAAAGACTTGCAAGACAATCAAGCGAATAATTTAGATGATATGACAATGTCTATTGCTCCTATTACAGGTGAATATTTAAGTTTCTCCATGAAAGGAGGTATTGGTAGAGGCAAACCCAAGTGTTTACTCACAGAACGAGGTCTTGCATTAGTAACAACGCTAACTCCCTACAAACCTTGCCTTCAATACAGGATAGATAAAAGGGGGATGCCGGAAATGTTCAACGTTTGTTTTATTCCTGATTTGCCAATTGAAGAATTAAAAGGGTTTATAAGATTCTTTAAATTTATGCTTAAAACAGAAACAGCGAGTGATTTGATGTATGGGAACGTTGTTTCGATCAAAACAGGAAAAGGCGATGCTGAAAGAATCACTTACGAGGTTAAAAGACCTTTGATTTATAGAGGAAACTTCCCAAACCCACCACGAAGTAGTGCATTGGGAAGTGTTGCACTTCTTGGAACTATAGGCGAATTTGTCAAAGAATCAAAATATTCAGAACAGGCTAAGTTTGTGCTTGAGAGTCTAAAAGAAACGACTATGTATTTATTTAAGTATGGAGGCGCATCAACGTTCACCTACAATCATCATGTAATTGATTTAGCTAAGGATGGAAAACTCAAAAACATCATTGATAGTATTTACTATTCAAAACTTTACAACCAAGAAAGAAGGTCTAGTTCAAATAGTGAATACCAAAAATTCGATTTGTTCACAAGTCGCTTTCTACAATTATTTAATAATGCAGCATTTAAGGATTTTCTAGCTTTTCGGGCTGAATATCCAAACGAAGTAACAATATTGTTTAATACATACTTTATTAAAATGGAAAAAATTGATCCAACAATTGTATCATCAGCTCGTGCATTGGGTAAATGGCTCAATAAAGTAGCCTATTTTACAGCTAAAGCTGAGGTAAAAGTAGGTGCCCCCAATTATTGGGAGGAACTTCGCAAAGTGAAATCAAAAGTATTGATAGAGTTGGAAAGTTCAACCTTCACTGCAAAATCGGGAGACGCATTAATTGCGCAAGCAGTAACCCGGGCAGGCCGGTTATCGGGGCTCGATGCACCAGAAGCTGCAGCTCTATTTATGGAAAAGACGGCAAGTGGAGAGCTGCCTCTTGAAAATGCAAAAAATCTTCTCATTGCTTTCTCTCGATTGATCAACAAAGTAGAGAAGAAAGAAGTACCAATTGAGTTTATCAATGATGATTCTGATGAAATAGAAACAGATGACTATAGTGAAGAATAATTAAACCAGTAAATACAAATACAATGGAAATTAAAGGAATTTTAGTTACTGCCCTTGCGCCTTTCGAAAACCATATTGCAAACGGTGGAGAAAAATTGTTAGGAAACGCGTCTTCAATTAAAAGAAGACCAGACGGAAGAGTTTATGTATCAGGACAAATGCAACGTCATGTGTTGTTTTCTGCGATTGATCGAATAAATATAACTGATCCAGCAAGAGGAGAAACCTTTGTCTCAAATGGCGATGGTATCAGCAATTTAATCGAAAAAGATTTGCGTGCAGACATGGGCGGTTTTATGCATCCGTCAAAGGGTGATTATTCTGGAAGAAGGACAGCTCCATTATCAGTAACACCTGCTGTTGCAGTTGGAGTTAGTGAAGTTGGCAGAGATTTACTTGTTAGAATTCGTTTCGATGAATCAGAAGATGCAAAAGATCAAGCATTGGCGACTAAAGAATTCAGTGAATACGATTTGATGCACATGAATTTCTTTTTGGATATTAGTACTTTGAGTATTTCCAAAGCTTTTAAATATGAGAGGAGTTTCAATCTTGGAACAAAGTATTTTAAACATGCAGGTGATGATGAACGGAAACGACGCGCTAGGCTTTATTTGGAAGCAACGAGGTCAATGACTGACTATGCCAGCCAAGCCCGTAATGCAGTTAGTGGCGAACCTCAAAAGGTTTTGATCGTTTTTGATACTGTATTAAGTCGCAAAGCTAGCCGATATTTCGTTGCCGGTGAGCAGGAAAAGAAAAATATCTTAGCAGAATTAGAGGCCAGAGGCGCTAAATATTTCATTGGCGATGATACTACAGATAAAAGTGTATACAACGCCTATAAAGAAGCCTTGGTGTTTTTAGCTGCAAATCCACTTTATGATCCTGCAGGTAAAGAAGCAAAGGTGGTAACATTTGAAGAAGCCTTTGGTGGTGAATAATTATAAGTATCCCATATTGGCTAAGCCTTCCGGCATTACCCTTGAAAAACATACTCAAGGAGTAGTGTCGGAAGGAAAGCTATTGTTGGAACAAACGCCTTTTGTTATTCAGAAATACCAAGAACGCATTGGGAAAAGTTTAGCAATTCGTTTGGAACGAGTGTGCCAATATCATGACTTGGGAAAGACAACTCACAAATGGCAAATTGCGTGTCAAAAAGATTACGTCGCTTTTCTTCAATGGCAAGCCCAACATGGCGGTACATTCAAAGATTATTCTAAAACCGAAAATGCTGGCGAAAACGTCCGTAAGGCAGGAGTTCGGCATGAGATTCAATCGTTGAGAATGATCGAGAATAAAAGATTGCCGTTACCACAACAAGCAGCTATTGCTGCACACCATGGCAAGTTAGGAAACAATTACGAAGAGCGTTGGACGTACGAAAATGCAACTGACCTATGGGTGGCTTTTAAAAAGGAAAGCAATCGGGTAATTGAGCAATACTCGTTAGAACAAAGTGCAAAAACGCATTATGAATTTGCGGGTCCACGAGGTTTGCTTCAGTTGGTTGACCACAGAGCCAGTGCTAAAGAAGAAGGAGAATTTGTGCCTGACTTCACTCAATTTAGCTACCATTTTCCTCATAAAGAAAAAAGAGGTGTTCAAAGATTGATTGAAAAACATTGGAAGGATGATTTACTACTTGTTCGCGCTCCAACAGGAGCAGGGAAAACTGATGCTTCACTACTATGGGCGCAATTACAAATTGTAAACAAACGGGCTGATCGATTGATCATAGCCATGCCAACTCGTTTTACCTCGAATGCTTTGGCAATTAACGTTGCAGAAAGCTTATCCGATACCGGACTTTACCATTCGAGTGCTTGGTTTGCAAAATTTCAGGAACAAGTTGATTCCGGGGCAATAAAAAAACAAGAAGCTGAAAAGATCCATGAGTTTGCGCGGTTGTTGCAAACGCCAATAACAGTTTGCACCATTGACCATCTTTTGATGACCTTGACATTGACAAGGGAAGACCATCATTTAATTGCGTTCAATATGGCTAATTCGTGTTTGGTAATTGATGAAGCCGATTTTTACGATGATTTTACGCAAGCAAACATTCTTGTTTTACTAGAAATCCTTAAATATTGGAATGTCCCTGTTCTTTTAATGAGTGCCTCATTACCTGAATCGGTTTTACCATCTTATCAAAAGTTGGGATATAGAATTGAAAAGATTATTGAAGACACTTCGGATAATTCAAGAAATCGGTTTGAGATAAAATCAATCAAAGAATATTCCGATTTGGAAGAAATCAGTGATGTGCTAGATTTGTGTATTGAGAAAGGAACTGCAATTATTTATGTGAACACAGTAGATAAAGCAGTGATGTTTTATGACTGGTTCAAAAAGAGAAAGGTAAACCCAATTTTATACCATAGTCGATTCACTGAACCGCACAAAAAAGATAAGGAACAAGAACTAATCAATGCATTAGGAAAAGAAGCCTGGGAGAAGAATTGTGCCAATGGAATAGCCATTTTAACTCAAATAGGCGAAATGAGTATCAATATTAGCGCTGACATTATGATTTCAGAACTTTGCCCGATTGACAGATTAATTCAACGCACAGGCCGTCTTTGCCGTTTCGACAAAACAAAAATTGGTAAATTATTCGTGTTAGTTCCGCAAATAAATGACATAGTATACCCTGCACCTTATGGTGAATTTGATCGCAAAATTAATGCTTGGGTTCCATGCAATGCATTTGTAAAAACATATGAAATTCTTGAAGCAAAAAGTTATAGTGCAGAGAAGCTGATAGGTCTCCTAAACTATGTCTATTCAGTGCAAGAATCAATTTCTCCAAAAGCAATTAACAATGCCAGAAGTTTGAAAGAGTATTTCTCTTGGAATTGGCTTTTCAATCCTAAACAAATTACAACGACCGATGATACCGGTACTAATTTCTGGAAAAGTAGAAACATTGCAGCACAGGATACAGTATATGTTGAAGAACCGCCTTCAAAGATATTTAACAACTATTTCAGTTTGCAGAACTGGAAACTGAATAATTCTTTAGAATTACCAATTTATTTGATTGAAAGATGTAAAAAACTGCATATAATAGATCTTATAAATATAAGATTCAAGGAAGAGAACGAATCTATTTACGTAATTCGTAAAGGATTTTATGATAAAATTAAAGGAGTAATCATAGGTGAATATAATATTTTTATTGATTTTCTTATTTGAATAAAATACACTTTCAATTTGTTTTAATGGATAATGAACATCACCGGAACGCATTTCAATTATTACCTGATTTGTCATCGCAAACTATGGTTGTTTGCGAACGGCATTACAATGGAATCTACCTCTGATTTGGTTTATGAAGGTAAGTTAATCCATGAAACTTCCTATGAGCGGCGTAGCGAAAAATACCAGGAAATTGAAATTGATGGAATAAAGATTGATTATTACGACCCGAAATACAAAGTGGTTCACGAAATAAAGAAATCGGACAAACATGAAATCGCACATGAATGGCAGGTGAAATATTACATCTATGTCTTGGAACAAAATGGGGTGGAGGGAGTAACGGGTCTACTTGAGTATCCCAAATTACATAAAACTGAAAAAGTTATATTAACATCGTCAGACAGGTTGTCTATAACTGAAATGGTAACCAACATCGAAATGAAAATCCATTCAGAAGAATGTCCGAAACGATTACCTAAATCGAAATGTAAAAACTGTAGTTACTTTGATTTTTGTTGGAGTGGGGAGGAAGAAGAATGAAAAAAACGTACTATCTGTTTAATCCGGGTAGGCTACAACGAAGAGACAATACGCTTAAGTTTACACCATATGACGAGGAGGGCGTTGAGAAAGATCCTCGTTATCTTCCTGTGGAAAATGTGGGCGACTTATATTGCTTCGGCAATCTGGATGCCAATTCTGCCTTGTATAATTTTCTTGGGCAACATCAAATTCCAATACATTTTTTCGATTATCATGAGAATTATACCGGTTCATTCTTGCCACGTGAAACGTTGATTTCCGGAAAAATGCTAATTCATCAGGTTAAGGCTCAGCAAAACAAACAGAAACGTATGGCATTGGCACAACGTATTCTTGATGGAGCGAGTTATAATATGCTTAAAAATCTCAGTTATTATAATAACAGAGGAAAGGATATAGATCCCATAATTGAATCCATAAAAAATCTAACCTGCAAGATTGGATCGACCGTATCAATCGATGAGTTAATGGGAATCGAAGGGAACATACGCAAAAACTATTACGATGCATTTGAACTAATCATTGGTGATTTTAACATGGAGGGACGCAGTTATCGTCCCCCCAGAAATGAGGTTAATGCTCTGATTTCTTTCGGGAATATGATGTGTTACAGCCAGTGTTTAAGAGCAATTCATCAGACTCAGCTACATCCGGCAATAAGCTTCCTGCACGAACCGGGTGAACGAAGATTCTCATTATCTCTTGACATTGCAGAAATATTTAAGCCACTTCTTGTGGATAGAGTCATCTTCAAGGTTTTGAATAAAAGAATGATTCAACCCAACCACTTTGAAGTAAAACTAAATAGTGTCAACTTAAAAGAGGTCGGACGAAAAACATATGTGCAGGCTTTTGAAGATCGATTAAATGAAACGATCAAACATCGTACGCTTTCCCGATCAGTTAGTTATAAGCATCTTATAAAATTGGAGTGTTACAAGCTCCAAAAGCATTTGTTGGGATTAGAGGAGTATGCACCTTTTAAAATGTGGTGGTGATGTACGTGATCGCAGTATATGATGTGGGTCAGAAAAGAGTCGGTAAGATGTTAAAACTCTGCAGAAAATATCTCAATTGGATTCAAAACTCAGTCTTCGAAGGTGAAATATCAGAAGTCAGACTTATTGAACTAAAACAAAAGGCGACCAATATAATGGATAAGGAAACCGACAGTTTAATCATTTTCAAAACCCGCCAAGAGAAATGGTTAGAAAAGGAAATTGTGGGCAAGGAAAGGCAAAATCTGGATAATTTTCTCTAGATCTTAATTGTCGATCCTCTAAAGTCTAATAGATATTGGAATAGAGATTATCCGGAACTGTGACTATATCGCTCTTTGACATATTGAATATCAAAATTATATCTGTAGTCGTCGTACCTCAGTCAAAAAAACATTTTGACGGAACGACGATTTTTTCAGTTGAAAATACTATCTTTGACTCAGGTAACATATTGTGAGTGAAAGTTTTTTTTTGAGCCGTTTGACGACTTTCAACCGTACCATACTGGAATTGAAATCAATTTTTACCCCATGGATGGAAGACCGAAGTCGCTTTCAACCGTACCATACTGGAATTGAAATAAAGGAAAAGAAACACAAACACCCGCAGGTGGCACTTTCAACCGTACCATACTGGAATTGAAATAAGGATGGGATCATCAAAACCTATTCGCTTGCAGACTTTCAACCGTACCATACTGGAATTGAAATATTTAAATATTCCACTACCCGATGGCACCGATGCAACTTTCAACCGTACCATACTGGAATTGAAATAAGAAATATAAGGGACAAAGGGTGCTGATTCATGCACTTTCAACCGTACCATACTGGAATTGAAATTCTTGCGATAAAAGCTATTAAAGTACTCATTTACATCTTTCAACCGTACCATACTGGAATTGAAATAACATGGACATAATTTCATCGGCAACTTCTTGGACACTTTCAACCGTACCATACTGGAATTGAAATGGTGGATCTGTATGTCGATCCCACAATGACGGTATTCTTTCAACCGTACCATACTGGAATTGAAATTCGGCACGACGTTTACGTCCTCCAATTCGAACCAGCTTTCAACCGTACCATACTGGAATTGAAATGCGTGTAATTGTCATGTTTCAGCGATTTTACGTTGCTTTCAACCGTACCATACTGGAATTGAAATCACCATCGCAAAATCTATCGTTTTGTCCGCTAAAAGACTTTCAACCGTACCATACTGGAATTGAAATTGC
>Ga0209639_1003328_pt1 | contig 10899 bp, 6 predicted proteins | sample EPASupsiteHSE605_FD_187268 | JGI IMG/M metagenome (GOLD analysis project Ga0209639, IMG submission 187268) | Bioremediated contaminated groundwater from EPA Superfund site, New Mexico - Sample HSE6-05 (SPAdes) (version 2) | ecosystem: Environmental > Aquatic > Deep subsurface > Groundwater >...
CCCGCCAATGCAGTGATTAGTACCAGTGCGGTGAGTATGATATATTTATTTCTTTTCATAATATTTTATTTATTATTCGGTTAGAAAGTGACATTAATTCCAAAAGAAGTGACAGCAGGAACAGGATAGCCTCCGTTATCAACTCCAAAAGAAATGGCTGAGCCACCTGCTTCGGGTGTGAATCCGGAATTATTCTTCAGGGTGAATAAGTTTTGTGCACTCAGATAGAATCGTAACGAGTTCACTCCGATACCTGAAATTGCCTTCTGAGGAACATTGTAACCTAATTGCAAGTTACGAAGTCTGAAATAACTTCCATCTTCGATCATATAAGTAGATGGCAAATTGTTAATGGCGTCATTTCCAACACGCGGCTCCCAATTGGAGGACCCTGCGGTTGTCCACCGCCCAAGTCGATCATTTCGATAGTTAAACACCGAATAGGTAGACCCGTTACCCCACTGGCGCCAGAGTTCGTTCCCGTAAACTCCCTGGAAATCGATTGTCAAATCAAAATTCTTGTAATTTAATGTGGTTGAAATTCCATAGGTGAAATCAGGTGTTGGGTTCCCAATCATCTTTCGGTCATCCGATGTAATCTTGTTGTCCCCATTCAAATCTTTGAACTTTAAATCGCCCGGCCCGTAATCGCCCAAGGTGTTCACCGGACTGGCTAACTTGTCGGCATAAGATTGTATGATTCCATCTACTACATACCCATAAAAATATCCGATTGGCAGACCGGCTTCGGTTACCGAATTTCCTGAGTAGTATTTGTATCCGTCTTTCCATACATTTAACACCTCACTTTTCATCGTGGTCAAGTTCCCGGAAATTGAATAACTGAAATCTTTGCTCAGATTTTGATTCCATGACGATAAGAATTCAAATCCCGAACTTTTGACAGACCCTGCGTTCATGTAGAAATCGTTGGCTCCGTCATTTACCATCGTGAGCAGATCCTTTGTTCGTTTATCGTAATAGTTTGCTTCGAAATGCAATTTATTATTTAAAACGTCCATTTCAAATCCGCCTTCATAGGCATCCACCGTTTCCCATTTCAAGTTGGGATTATTTTTATAAGCAAGCACATATGCTGGCACCAGGTTGTCTCCGAATACTGCAGTAGAACCTTCCTGATAATTCGGATAATATGGATAGTGCACAGAAGTGTACTGGTTACCCAACTGTCCGAGTGATGCTTTTATCTTTAGGTTATTGATGAAATCCTGATCTTTCATGAAGCTTTCTTCTGTTAAGTACCATGCTGCGCCCAACGCCCAGAAATTTTGATAACGGTGGCTCGGAGAAATTTCGGATGAACCATCGCGTCGGAATGAGGCACTCAGGTTATATTTTCCCTTATAATTATACAATGCCCTGAAAAGAGTGGAAACGGTAGAGCGTTCCCATTGTCCCGAGTCATTCTTCTGAGATTCAGGATCGCCGTATGGATAAACATTTAAATACCACCATCTTTTATCATTTGGGATAGGTTCTCCACCGGCGTACTGAGAGATACTCCCGCTTATTTGACTATAATCTTCATAATAGGTTGTGAAACCACCTAAAAGAGTTAGCCCATGATCTCCAAATTGATTTTTATAGGTCAGCAAATAATCTTGCTGGTATTTTGCATATTCATTTTTGTATTGCGAAACCGACGATTTAGAATTCCAGTGAACTACCTGATTCGATTCGGCATTATATACTTTGATCAATGGCGTGTATCCGGTTCCGTTATTAAATCCTAAGTCAGCGAAATAGCTTACTTTAAAGGTGAAGTTATTCAGAAATGTATATTCCAGAAACGCATTTCCTAAAACACGATATTCTTCGGCCAAATTTGTGTTTTTTATTCCTTCTACAAATAACAGCGGATTTCCTATTTGAGGTCCTCCGATCTGATCGGGAAGTTTATTGTATACTCCATCCGTTGAGTTAAACGGCTCGACAATGGGAGTAGCATTCAACGCAGATATAAAGTTGTGATATTGGGGCAGAATCGCTTTTGAGCCATTTGCCGCTACACCTATTTTTAAGTCTCTGGTAATGTTAATTTCATCGTTGATGGAAGCTGTAAATTTGTTGTACTGTTCATGTTTAATCAAACCCTGTTCGGACGTGTAGCCCAATCCAATGTACAATTTATTTTTATCGCTTCCGCTGCTGATGCTGATATTGTTGATATTTACCAACGCATTTTTTTGTTGAATTTCTTTCACCCAGTCCGTGTTCCCAGTAAATAGATCGTATTCGGTATAGGGAATAGCCCCCTGGTTGGTTCTTTGTTCATCGTATAATGCGATAAATCCCTCTCTATCGGTCATTTGCGGTGTTGAGACGATATTTTTCACTCCGACTGATGAACTGATATTGACATTGACTTTGCCTTGTTGGCCCTTTTTCGTGGTAATAATAATTACGCCGTTTGCACCCCTTACACCAAAAATAGCCAGCGATGACGGATCTTTTAACACTTCCATCGATTCAATATCGGAAGGATTTACGAAGTTGATGTTGTCGTTGAAAATTCCATCCACAATATACAATGGTTTGGTCTGATTCAAACTGACGGTACCACGAATTCGAATATCAGGTTCAGACCCGGGAAGACCACTGTTTACTACACTTAATCCACTTACTTTTCCCTGCAAGGAAGAAATCGGGTTTATGTTTGGTTTTCCGACCAATTCCTTTGCAGATACCTTTACGATGGACCCTGTTAAATCCCTTCTGGATGCAGTACCATAACCAATCACTACTACCTCGTCCAATGCCTGAACATCTTCCATCATAGAGATATTGATGGAAGATCGTCCGTTTACATCTTCTTCAACCGTCACCATTCCGATGTAGCTGAATACTAACGTCGCATTATTTGACACATTCGACAGCGAATAATTCCCGTCGATATCGGTCACGGTACCAAGTGTAGTTCCTTTAACCAATACGGAAACCCCGATTGCGGGATCACCCGTCACGCCTTCTGTTACTTTTCCCGTTACGTTTATCTGCTGCTGCGCAAACAGCATGACGGAGTACAACAAAAGACTTAAAAATGTTGCAATTTTCAATTTCATGGATTCATTATTTTTTTGTTTAAATTGGCATATTTTGCAAAATAATGAATAGTCTTCCTTGAAAAAAAATAAAACACCTCATTAAAAGTACTTTATGTTGTAGAGCATGTTTTTGAAGTATACTTTTTTACTACGTCAGAAAGGATGAAATGGCTATATATTAGTATTTTATATTTAATATATTTTATAAGTGTACAGTAGCTATTTATTTAAATTTTATCATGAAATCCACCAAATTCTCGACTTCTGACAGATCCAGCTTTTTACGCAGACGGTATCGCGCGGCTTCCACACCACGGATAGAGATGTTCATCATTTCAGCAATTTCCTTCGAAGAATAATTTAAGCGAAGCAACGTGCAGAGTTTAAGATCGGTCGGGGTAAGTACGGGATATCTCTCTTTCAGCTTGCGAAAGAAATTTTCATGAATAAGGTCGAAGTTTTCCTGAAAAACAGTCCAGGCATCTTCTTCCGATAAATTTTTACCAATCATCGTCAGTAAGCCATTTCCTTCGGTGTGGTTGATTTTGCCTGCCAGTACATGCGACTGAATGTGCGCCCGCAGGTTTTTCAGAAATTCTGTGTGGTTGATGATCATCATGGTGGCGCTGGCCAGTTCCTTGCTTTTGTATGTGAGTTCCGATTCCAGTTTCTCGTTGCGCAGTGCGGTGATCTCTTTTTCCTGTTTATCGAGTTGTGCAAGTCGTTGGTTTTCCTGTTCTGTGAAAAGTTTATTTTTCTTTTCTACGATCTTTTGCACATGATTTTCAATGAGTAGGCCGGAAATAAGCAGAATGATCAATCCGTAGGAGAGGTATGCCCACCAGGTTTTGTACCACGGATTTTTAATCCGCAACGAAAAAATGATCGTAGATAGTACCAAGCCCGAATTATCCTGTACGCTCGCCTTCAGAATATAATCGCCGGCAGGCAGGTTATTGTATGAAATGGAGAGGTCTTCATTGGCATTTACCCACCTGCTGTCGTATCCTTCCAGGTAACATTGCACCTTGAAGATATTTTTGGAATATTCGGGGTGCATAAACTGAAATCCGATGTCGTTATACTTATAGGCGACAATGGCTTTTTTCCGGGGATCTAGATAATAGGTGCGATCATTTTTTCTGTCGTAATATTCTACAGTGGAGAGGTATAGCATGCTTTTTTCAGGGAAGGATCCTTCCGTAAAAACATATTTCCCGATGCCACCGTTCAGGCAAAAATAGGTGGTCTGTTCATCGGCCACATACATATTGGCCCGCCCCATATTGGGCGGATTGTTTAGGATACTGTATGGAATACGATCCTTGAGGCTGTAGGTGTTTCCGGAGGAAGATACCAGAGCGTACTCCGTGTTGCGGATGAACCAGTGTAGCGTGTCGTTTACAGAAACAATCCGATAGGTGTCTACAAAATCGGGCAGTGACTTATTTAACAAATCATACGGAACAATTTTTCCGTGTATGTCGTCATACGTATAAAAACGATTTTCGTCGGTAAACACGATACGTCCTTTCAGTTTCATTACCTTTACAGAAGCGGGTAATTCTGTTTGTGTACTGTCGAGTGACTGATAATTTTCAATCTCTGTCATCTTGCGCAGATTATTGTCCAGTCGTAAACGGTAAACTCCTTTGTACATATGTCCGGCCCAGATATTACCAGTGTGGTCTATTTCAAGATTTTTGATAAGATCCATAAATCCTTCTGTCCGGTGACTGAAAATCCAGTTGCCGGTCGGAGCCTGGGTGTATATATACAATGAGGTATAGGACGATTCCAGGAGAATGTTTCTCCCATGGATGACAGCCTGTTTCATATCCATACCCCCCGTCCGGGCTTCTGGAATTGCTGTTTCCTTTCCATCCTCCAGGAGGGAAGTGCCCAAATTGTGACCCACGAAAATCTGATTCCCGAAAGTTCGGATAAACCACGATTGCGTATCGAACTCGGGAAGGCGAAAGAAATTTTTCTCAGCTTCGGAATAATGATAAATTCCCTGGTTTGTGGCCAGGTAAAGTTGGTTTTCATGGAAAAGGATATCCTCTACCAAACCGATCTGTACTCCGCTCGGTTCAAAAAAAGTAAAAGGCGATTGGGTTCGAATGTATGAGATGCCATTGTCGAGGGCTGCCCAAATATTGTGTTCTCTGTCGCTGTGCAAAGCCAGAATGGTATTGTTATTCAGCCCATTGCTGCGGTTGATATGCCACAGTTCGTTTCCTTTCCTGTCAATGGCAAAGAGACCATCGTTGAGTGTCCCGAATATATATTGTTCTTTGGCCGAGAAAATAGCCCGGTTAATGATTGCTTCACGTAAGTCCGGCTCTATGGACGTTTTCCATGGAATCAGTGTTTGTATATTCTCCGAAAACCGGTAGAGTCCGCTTTTAGACGTGACCAATAGATATTCATCATCGAAAGGTAAAACCGCCACCACATTGTCATCTTTCAGCTGATCCCGTGACAGAATGCGATGAAACCTGCTCCCGTCATAACGATAAAAATCGTTATTAATTAATTGTGCAAACATTTTCCCATCGATGGGGAAGAAATACAGTACTGCAGGATTCGGCTTTAGCGTGGTAACTTTCTTTCCGTCATAGACAAAAACAGCCGAAAATGACTGAAAATAAATTCTGCCGTTAAAAGGATGGATTGTCCATATTTCATCGTTGTGAAATGTGTAGTCTTTTACCAGGTTTTTGACAGAATGATAAATAAGTTGATTGGTCTCATCGGACTCAAAATAGCCAAACTCCTCAAACGAACCCACGTAAATGCGTTCGGGGGAAGATTTTGAATCGATATAAATTGATTTTACGGAAAGGTTGTTCGGAAGTCTGTGTAATTTCCAGTTTATCCCCTCGAAGCTTAGCAGCCCGTTGTTATTCCCTGCATAGATTACGTCGTTGCCTCCTTGTGCAACAGACCAGTTCTGATTTCCGGCTTTGTAATTACCGGTTGTATAATTATAAACTGGGAGTATAAATGGAATATTCTGCGTGTGGCCGGGAAGGCACTGCGCAGCAAGTACAACGGTGAGGAGTGCCGTGCAAAAATATTTTTTACAGGCTGATTGCAGCATGATGCTGAAAACATTAGGTGGAATTGAGATTTACTTTTTCTCCAGTAAATGTGTTATTTCTTTTTCAGTCAATACTTTCACATTCGTAAAGAGAAATCTTGGATCCAGAAAATTGCCATATTGGTTGCATTCTGTAACTGCAGCATTCAGACTCGATTTTGCATCTTTATCGAAAGAGAAAAGCATCAGTATGGTGAAATAATTATCTTTTATTTCAAACTTCTCAATCATGACTTCAGCCTTTTGCAACTGAAAAGAGAATTCACGCTCCACAATTTCTCTTTGCAGGTCCGTGAATCCCTGTCTGTTTTGGGTAGTGAAGAGGGCGAAGAAACGGAGTTTCTTGTCATGACCTCCCAATCCCGAGGAAATATACACCTGCTGATGTCCCGACAGATCGGAACTCAGCACAATCCGGCTACTGACCAATGCCATGGAGGACCAGTGAGATAACTCGGGTTCCAGCGGACTGCTGTGATAAGTCTCTATGGAACGGTATGCGCCCACATCGGGAATGGAGGCCAACAACGTAAGGCTTCGTTTTTTGCGTTCAACCGATTCATCGGGAGAGAACAATACGGCTACTTCCTCGTCCCGTACAAAGGGATTATTTTCTCTTCGCAAGCGGTCGAAATAACGGAAATAGTCCATCTGTTCCTCAATAGGTACCAGGTCCTCGAGAATGTGAAACGAATCTATCCCCTGTTCGTTCAGCGTTTGCCGCAATTTGCCCAGTAAATCGTCTTGTCCGCTCATACAGGCAAAGATAGGATATTTTTTGCAGTTCACGAAAGGGGAGGTGCCAAAATATTCTTTCCTGTCGCTCCTGATTTGCTTAAATTTCATCAATTTGACCCTTTATTCCTCGGAATTGTATAAATTCGCATCATCAAACTGAAGAGACTCACCCAATGAAGATCAAAATAGTCAATTTGTCGGACCATCCCCTGCCACAGTATGCAACCGCTCATTCTGCCGGAATGGATTTACGTGCAAGTCTTGCGGAACCGGTGGTGCTGAAGCCGCTGGAAAGGGCATTGATTCCCACCGGTATTTATATTGAACTGCCTGTCGGATATGAAGCACAGATCCGCCCACGCAGCGGGTTGGCAATAAAGCACGGAATTGGTATTGTGAATGCGCCGGGAACCATCGATGCAGACTACCGTGGAGAGATCAGGGTGATTCTGGTCAATTTATCGAATGAGGACTTTGTGATCAACGACGGAGAACGTATCTGCCAGATGATCATCGCACAGCATGCAACTGTGGAGTGGGAGCAGGCCGACTCACTGGAGCAAACCGAAAGAGGTGTCGGCGGGTTTGGACATACAGGTAAAAAATAAAAAAACCGAATCAATAAAATGGCCAATACAAACGCAATTCACAGACAATTACTCTTGCTGCTGTCGTCTTTTCTTCTCGCGGTCGCGGGACTCATTCCATTGAAAGCGTGGGCACAGAAGGATGCAGGAGCGTTTTCCCTCAGCGATGAGGAGCGCCGAAAATTCGATTTTTTTTTCTATGATGCTTTAAATGCCAAGGCACAGGGAAACTTCGATGAGGCACTTGATCTCTTTCAGCATTGTTACGCGCTGGACTCTACCAATGCCAACGTGCTGGTGGAACTGGGCACCTTCTACAATCTCCTGCAGGAAAAAAATAAAGCCCTGATATTCCTTCGAAAAGCAGTACATTACGATACTTCTAACTATTATTACAACATGATGCTCGCCGGTTTGAGCAAGGAGCTCGGCTTGAAGCAGGAGGTAGTAGATATTTACTCTGCACTCGCTGGTCGACATCCCGACAAGCCCGAGCTTCAGTTTGAACTGGCAAACGCCCATGCCGACAATGGTGAACCTCAAAAGGCAATAGACATCCTTAATAAACTGGAAAAGAGTACGGGAATATCGGAAGGGATCACACTGAATAAATACCGGCTTTATTCGTTGATGAATAAAAAGGAGCAGGCTTTCAAGGAAATTCAGCAGATCATCAGTAAGAATCCCACCGACCCGAGGTATCTTATTTTGATGGGTGATCTCTATCTTGAGGATAACCAGTCGGACAAGGCACTTCATTATTACGAGCTGGCGGGACAGATCGACCGGAATTATCCGGCGCTCATCCTTTCCATGGTCAACTATTATGAGAAAACCGACAATAAAACAGCTGCTCAAGGTGAACTGGAGCAAGCCATCACCGGTACTTCACTCGACGTAGATACCAAACTGCAACTCCTCACTCGTTATCTGGGCATTTTACAACAGCGGCAGGAAGAGCTGAAACAAACTAATTCTTTGTTCCAAAAGCTTTTTGAACAATATCCCAATAATACGCAGCTAAACATGATATACGGGAATGTTCTGATGTTGCAGAAAGATACTACCGGCGCAATGAGGCAGTTTGAGATTTATACCAAAGATAACCCCGACGATCCTGCCGGCTATGATCAGATGCTCCGGATTATTCTACCTTCGGAAGATATGGATAAGATCAGGGAGATCACAACGGAAGCATTGAAGCATCTGCCTCAGGAACCGCAGTTTTATTTTTATCTGGGCGCATCATACTATCAGCAAAAAAATTATAAAGAAGCGCTGAATATATTTGAAGAAGGATTAAAGAAAGCAGTCATCAGCAACCCTTTGCTGGAATCGGACTTTCATGGACAGATCGGTGATCTGAACTATTTCCTGGGTAACAATGAGACCGCGTTTCAAAGTTACGAAGAAGCGTTAAAATTAAATCCTCAAAATCTGTCTGTTTTAAACAATTACAGCTATTATCTGTCATTGGAAAAGAAAGATCTTGATAAAGCCGAGCAGATGAGCGGTATCACCATCAAGGCTGAGCCGATGAATCCCACGTTCCTTGATACCTATGGCTGGGTACTGTATGAGCAGGGTTCTTACTTCATGGCCAAAATTTATATTGAAAAAGCCATTGAATACAGCAAGGAAGGTCCTTCGGCCGATGTGCTTGAACATTACGGCGATATCCTCTATCAAACAGGAGATAAGCAGAAAGCGTCGGAGCAATGGAAGAAAGCAAAGGAACTGAATAGTGATTCCGACACCTTGGACAAAAAAATTGAAACCGGAATGCCTTAGATGTTCCTCAGATAAATAAATAATTCACAGTAAGCATTATGCGTTATAAACAGATTTTGTTCATCTGCCTTTTGTCAGGCATCCTTTTTACCGCTTGTAAATCCCGGCAGCAGATGATTCCTTCCACATGGCCGGTGGAAGAGAAGGCAAATAATCAACTTTTCAATGATATTATCACCAGCGAGTTTCAATACAGTACATTTAGCGCAAAGCTAAATGTGAATCTTACCAATGGCACAAAATCGCTTAGCTCAAGGGCGAATATACGCATTGTGAAGGACCGGGCACTGCAGATTTCAGTACAACCCCTTTTTGGTGTGGAGATGTTTCGTTTTTACATCAATCCCGATACGGTGCTGGTGGTCGACAGGATGAACAAACGCTATGTTACGGAGTCTATTGTGTCCTTGAAAGAGATTTATCCGGTGGGTTTCGATTTTTACACCATGCAGTCGGTATTTACAAATGCTCTTTTTGTGTCGGGAAAGAGTCAGCCTGAGTTGCCCGATTACCGAAAATTCAACTATACCCGAACCTCAGACCTGTGTTATTACATGACCTCCAAAGATGCTAAATCGGGAATCGATTATTCTTTTACGGTAAACGGAGACGACCGCATTACCTTTACTCATCTGATGCAACCACAAAAAAAACAATCATTACAGTGGGGGTATCATAATTTCACTGCACAAAATGATGTTGTTTTTCCCAGCAAGATGAATGTAATCATCACTTCATCTTCCCGTAAAGTGAACGCAGAACTGCTTTTCTCAGATATTACGATCAATGAACCTCTTCAACTGACGATGAACATACCGTCGGGATATACAAAAACCACCGTCGACGAAATACTTAAACTTTTTTCCGGGAACAAATAAAATGAGCGCGAAAAACCTGTCATGAAGGTCATCGGCTCACGCAGGTTACGCATCGTGTTTAGAATAAAACAATGATATGAAACGGTTTTTTATCCTTTTTCTTTGTATAGCAACGGCTGCTATTTCAATCTCTCAAACTCCGCAGATTGAACTTTTACAAAAACAACAGCAGGCGCTGCAGGAAGAGATAAAAAACACGAACAAGCTGTATCTCGACGTCAAAAAGCAGACAACTTCCATACTTGATCGTATTGACCTTATCAATAAACAGATATCTTCTCGCAAGGAGCTTATTACTGCACAGAAGAATGAGATCACGGCACTGCAACAGGAAGAATTACGACTGGAAGCAGAAATTGAGCGTCTCAACAAAGCGCTGAAAAAGAAGCAGGAAAACTATGCCAATGCCATACAGGGGATGCTGAAACACAATGTGAACCGAAACAAATTATTCTTTATCTTCTCCGGAAAATCGTTGGGAGAATCGTTACGCAGAATGCAATACCTGCGCGAATATTCCAAGTGGCAAAAGTCGCAGGCCGAAGAGATCAGGAAGCAAAATGCAGAAATCGCCCTAAGAAAAGAGGCATTGCTGAAAGCCCGGTCCGACAAGGAAAAAGCTTTATCTGCAATGCAGGCTGAACAACAGCGATTACAGAGCGAAGAAAAAACAAAGCAGTCTGAGATGACCGCTGCCAAAGGTCAACAAAGAGAGCTTCAAAAGACATTGCAGG
>Ga0209639_1003335_pt1 | contig 10885 bp, 8 predicted proteins | sample EPASupsiteHSE605_FD_187268 | JGI IMG/M metagenome (GOLD analysis project Ga0209639, IMG submission 187268) | Bioremediated contaminated groundwater from EPA Superfund site, New Mexico - Sample HSE6-05 (SPAdes) (version 2) | ecosystem: Environmental > Aquatic > Deep subsurface > Groundwater >...
TGAGAAAAATGGCGTTGATCACTGGATAGGAAACTAAATTTTAAAAAAATTCACCATAAAAAGTGAGGGGGCGCAACCGAAACCTAAAGTTTCGTTACGCCCCCTTTTTATTGTCTGATGTGTTAAATCTATTCGTTTTCTAAAATGTTTTTAATATTTTAAAGGAATATCATGTCGGGGCCTGAATCTTAGGCTTCATTGTCCTTTTCGGACGCGCTTTTACGGCCATTTCCTTGTAGTTGGGGAGTTTGTTGGTTGCTTCTCTGGCAGCAGTGTCTTTCTTGTTTGTGTCCTTGATTGCTTCGCTGTTTACTTCCTGAATGATGACCAGAATCATCGGACGTCTGCCGGTTCTCTGATAGAGGTGTTTTCCAACAATATCTTTGACCTTGTTTTTGATTGGCGCCCATTGGTTGATACCCTTTTGCTGGCATTCCTGCATAGCCTCTCGGATCAGGCACCTGACTTCGCTGATAATTTCTTCCGACTCCCGCACATAAATAAACCCGCGGGTCACGACATCGGGTCCGGCAACCAATGCACCGGTCGGACGGCTGACAGTCAGAACAGCAATCAATATTCCATCCTGCGATAACTGTTTACGATCACGCAGTACAATATTGCCGACATCGCCAATCCCGAAACCATCGATCAGAACTCTGCCTGCTGGAATACTTTCGGCCATTTTAGCGCCCTCGTCCGTAAATTCCAGAACACTGCCGTTTTCGGCAATGAAAATATTTTCTTTAGGGATGCCGACCTGCTGCGCGAGTTCTGCGTGCTTGACAAGCATGCGGTACTCACCATGCACAGGAAGAAAGTATTTCGGTTTCACCATGCTAAACATTAGTTTAAGTTCTTCTTCGCTGGCATGCCCCGAAACGTGCATTCCTGAAATCTGCTCATAGATGACATGCGCACCGAGTTTGAGCAGTTGGTCGATATTACGGGAAATGGCTTTCTCATTACCGGGAATCGCGCTGGCCGAAATAATGACCGTGTCGTTCTCACTGATTGAGATCTGGCGGTGGTCGCCGCTGGCTATTCTGCTTAAGGCTGACATCGGTTCCCCCTGGCTGCCTGTGGTCAGGATGCAGAGCTGGTTGCCGGGATAATCCATTGCCTTGTCTACCTCAATCAGGGTTCCCTCCGGCATATCAAGATAACCCAGATCCATCGCAATATTAATGACATTGACCATGCTTCGTCCGATTGCAGCAACTTTGCGTTGGCATTTGACGGCAGCGGAAATCGCCTGCTGCAGCCTGTTGATATTTGAAGCAAAACTAGCAAAGATAATCCGTCCTTCGGCGTGGAAAAAGGCTTCATCAATATTTTGGCCGACAGACCGCTCGGACATGGTAAAGCCGGGACGGTCAACATTCGTGCTGTCGGACATCAGACACAGAACGCCGTGTTCCCCTAATTCGGTAAATTTGTGTATATCGAGGACATCGCCGCTGACAGGCGTATGGTCGAGCTTAAAGTCTCCGGTATGGACAATGGTGCCAATCGGTGTATGGATTGCCAGGCCGACAGAGCCCGGAATACTATGGCTGATGTTGATGAATTCAACCCGGAAAGCGCCGAGCCGAACCGTGTCATTCGGATGAATGACGTTGAGTGTCGCTTTCGTAATATTTGCTTCCTTCAGCTTGGACTGAATCAGGCCAATTGTAAGGCGTGTCCCATAAACAGGGACATTAAGATCCTTCAATAGATAAGGGAGAGCCCCAATATGATCTTCATGGCCATGGGTAATGAGTATCCCTGCAACCATTGCCTGGTTTTCAACTAAATACGTATAGTCCGGAATCACGATGTCAATACCTAAGAGGTCTTCATTCGGAAATGTCAGACCTGCATCAACCAGGATAATTTTATTATTATACCGGATGACGGTCATGTTCTTGCCGATTTCCCCGAGACCTCCGAGGGGAATAATTTGCAGTTTGTTCTCTTTTGTCAAAAACTTTTACCTCCATATTTTGTGTTGTGTCAAACAAGCAGAAAACAAGCCAAAATATGGTTAAACCCAAACGCCCCGGTGTTTAAGCATATTTCAGTAATTTTTTATTAGCCGTTCTGAGGCACATTAATTATTATTATATCACGTATTTGTGTTTTTAAACAAATATTGCCTGGAAAACCTTTCAGCTAATACGAATTTGAATGGGATCCTTTCGCTTAAAACCTTTTGACTTTTTTTTACTGCCTCAGTATAATAAAGAAAACTTGGCTGCCACCAAGCCTTTTGTTGTTGGCGGCAGTATAGAATTTAGAGTGGAATTGGCAGAGGGGCTGAAAGATTTCCCGATTCATTGCCGGCTGGAACTGTACAATCGTATACTATTCCGGTATGAAGTATGTTATGTGAGTCTTTCGTCCTTTGGGCCGGAAGATTTTTTTGGTTCGAAAGGAGCCTTTTTATGAGTGAGGATCAACAGATGGCCAAAATATATGATCCTGGCCAGGTAGAGGAAAAATGGTATCAGTATTGGGAACAGAACGGTTTTTTTACGCCCAAAGTTGAACCGGAGCAGAAACCGTTCAGTATTGTGATGCCGCCGCCGAATGTAACCGGGTCTTTGCATCTTGGACACGCGATGGATAACACGCTGCAGGATATTCTGGCCCGTTATAAAAGAATGCAGGGATATAATACGTTATGGCTTCCCGGGACAGACCACGCGGGCATTGCCACCCAGGCCAAAGTTGAGGAACAGTTGGCCAAAGAAGGAACGAACAGACACGAACTTGGAAGAGAAAAATTTCTGGAAAGAGTCTGGGCCTGGAAGGAACAGTATGGTGGTACAATTACCCGTCAGCTGCGCAAACTAGGTGCTTCCTGTGATTGGTCACGGGAACGGTTTACCATGGACGAAGGATGTTCCAAGGCTGTAAGAGAAGTCTTTGTCAACCTTTACAACAAAGGCCTGATTTATAGAGGGAACTATATTGTTAACTGGTGCTCCAAGTGCCATACGACCATTTCGGATATTGAAGTCGAGCATAATGAACGGGAAGGAAACCTGTGGCATATTCGTTATCCGGCAGCGGATGGCGGGGAAGGCGTTGTTGTGGCGACGACCCGTCCGGAAACGATGCTCGGAGACGTGGCGGTTGCCGTCCACCCTGAGGATGAACGGTACCGGCATCTTGCAGGAAAGAATGTAATCCTTCCTTTAGTGAAAAGAAAGATTCCGGTGATTACCGATGAATATGTCGAGAAGGAATTTGGCACCGGCGCGGTCAAAATTACGCCTGCGCATGACCCAAATGACTTTGAGATGGGGCTCCGCCATAATCTGGAGCAGATTAATATCATGAACAGCGATGCCACCATCAACGAAAATGGCGGCAAATACCAGGGACTGGATCGATACGAAGCACGCCGCCGGATTGTCAAAGATCTGGAAGAGCTTGGCCTTTTGGTTAAGATAGAACCGCATACCCATGCAGTGGGGGAGTGTTACCGCTGTTCCACAGTGGTTGAGCCCCGGGTTAGCAGGCAGTGGTTTGTCAAAATGAAGCCTTTAGCTGAACCGGCAATCAAAGTCGTGCAGGATGGCGATCTACAGTTTGTGCCCGACCGTTTTGCCAGGATCTATACAGGCTGGCTGGAAAATATCCGGGATTGGTGTATATCGCGGCAGCTCTGGTGGGGTCATCGTATTCCGGTTTGGTATTGTCAGGATTGCGGAGCTGAAGTTTGCGTGAAAGAGGATCCGGCGGCATGTCCGAAATGCGGAAGCCATCACCTGCAGCAGGATCCCGATGTTCTGGATACGTGGTTTTCTTCAGCACTCTGGCCATTCTCAACCATGGGATGGCCCGAAAATACCGCTGAACTGAAACAGTTTTATCCGACGAGTGTTCTGGTTACCGGCAGGGATATTATTTTCTTCTGGGTAGCCCGGATGATTTTTATGGGACTGGAATTCCGGGAAGATGTTCCGTTCCACAAGGTGATGATTCACGGGTTGATTCTTGACCCGCAGGGGCGCAAGATGAGCAAATCACTTGGCAACGGTGTCGATCCGATCGAAGTCATTAATCAATATGGCGCGGACACCCTGAGGTTTATGCTGATCACCGGCAACACACCGGGTAATGATCTGAGATTCCATTTTGAAAAATTAGAGTCCACCAGAAACTTTTTGAATAAAATCTGGAATGCCTCCCGTTTTGTGCTGATGAATCTGGAGGACTACCAATCGGAAGCTAAGGAACAGCCTGCCGGACCGTACGCTGCTGAGCTTACCCTGGCAGACAAATGGATCCTGTCACGCTATGAAGATACGGTTCAGAATGTCACGGCCGCTTTAGAGCGCTTTGACCTTGGGGAAGCCGGCAGACTACTCTATGAATTTATCTGGAATGAATATTGTGACTGGTACATCGAGCTGACTAAAAAACGACTTTATATGAAAGAAAACCAGTCTGAACGCCAGACCGCCCAGCGCATTCTCTTTGAAGTGCTGGAAGGTACAATGAGACTGATTCACCCGTTTATGCCGTTCTTAACTGAGGAGATCTGGCAGCATCTGCCCATCAAAGGAAAGACGATTATGCTCAGCTCCTGGCCGCAGGTTGAAGGATATCGCAACGAGCAGGTTGAAAAAGATATGAATGTCCTGATGGATATTATCCGGGCAGTGCGCAATATCCGGGCGGAGATGGGTGTCGCTCCGGGCCGCAGGGCAGATATCCTGCTCGTAGCTCCCGAAAAAGATATGCTCTCGGTTCTACAAAGCGGTCTTGCGGATATCCGGCAGCTTGCAGTTGCGGAAAACATCACAATTTTACAGCAGATGGAGAATAAGCCGCCGCAGTCCGCCAGTACGGTTCTTACTGGTGTTACCGTTTATATACCACTGAAAGGGCTGCTTGATTTGGACAAAGAAGTGGCCAAGGTCCGCAAGGAAATCGAAAATATGATCAAGGAACAGAAAAGGCTGGAAGACAAGCTCGGCAACCCAGGGTTTACCTCGAAAGCGCCGGAAGAGGTTGTTCAAAAGGAAAAAGAGAAACTGGATGATATCATGGTCAGAATGCGTTCTTTGAAACTCAGACTATCTGATTTAAGCGAAGAGCTTGAGTAAATCTTGCAAAGGATTGAGGATAATGACGGAATACGAAGAGACGCAGAAATATATCAAGAACCTAACGAAATTTGGCATTAACCTCGGACTGGAGCGGATCAAGGCTTTGCTGGATCGTCTGGACCACCCGGAAAAGAAATTGAAAGTGATTCATATCGGCGGCACCAACGGGAAGGGATCGACGACGGCAATGCTTCAGTCGATTATGAAGCAGGCCGGTTATCGCGCGGGAATGTTTACATCCCCCCACCTTCATGATTTCCGGGAAAGAATCACGATAAACGGAGAGATGATCTCGCCGGAAGATGTGGTTTCAGGGATCAATAAGCTAAAACCCCATCTGGAGGAAATGGAGCGTCTCGGGATTGAACATCCGACTGAATTTGAAGTCTGTACGGCGCTGGCTCTGTGTTATTTTGCTGAAAGACAACCCGATCTGGTCCTTCTGGAGGTTGGTCTCGGCGGTGAAATTGATTCCACCAACGTCGTTACTCCTTTAATATCTGTGCTGACCAGTATTGGCATGGATCATATGGATTATCTTGGAGATACGCTTCAAGCAATTACTGGGGTAAAGGCCGGCATTATTAAGGATGGCGTTCCAGTGGTCACTTCCTCGGACAAGCCGGAAGTTCTGAAGGTCATCGAGGAACGGGCTGCCCAAAAAGGATCCAGAATGATTGAGGTAGGCCGCGATGTACATTGGCGGCACCCGGGTGATGGTTCGCAGCGTTTTGGCTATGAAGGCTTGTGCTGGTCTTATCCGGACCTGGAGCTCGCGCTTCTTGGGGAACATCAGTTTACCAATGCAGCGGCTGCGCTAGCTGTCTGTGAAGTATTAGTTGAAACGTATTCCCTGGATATATCTGAAAGTGCTGTCAGGGAAGGTCTCAAAGCAGTCCGCTGGCCGGGCAGGCTGGAACTCTTGCTGCGGAATCCGAGAGTTCTTCTGGACGGGGCACATAATGCCGATGGGATGATGTCTCTGGCTAAGGCGCTGCAGCAGTACGCCGGCGGACCTTTGAGAAGAAACAGGCTGTTGCTTTGTCTTGGCATGCTCAGGGACAAAGAAATAGAAAAAGCCGTTGAGATTATCGCACCGCTGGCCGATAAAATCATCGTGACCAAGCCGGATTCCCCAAGGGCTGGTGACTGGGAGTATGTAGCCAGAATCGCGGAGAAGTATCTAACGCAGGAAAACGTATTGACGGTTGAAGATCCTGCGGGAGCGGTAAGAAAAGGGCTTGAAATAATGAAGCCGGGTGATCTGCTTTGTGTCACCGGCTCCTTGTACATGATCTCCGGGGTAAGAAAATTTTTGCTGGATCATTATACGCATCAAGAATAATCCCACTTCACGCAATTTCTGCCGTGTTTTTTTGCTTGGTACAAGCAGGCATCGGCTTTTTCCAATATGCTATGACAGTATTCGTAATTGGCCGGTATCATACTGTATCCGCCCACACTGACGGTCAGAGCAGCGTGGCTGCCGGCGGGATTGTTGAACAGTTGGGATATACTGACATGGTAACGTATTTTTTCGGCGATTTCACTTCCGGCAGCCGCATCCGTATCCGGAAGAATCACGACAAATTCCTCTCCGCCATACCTGGCCACAAATTCGTGAGGTTCATTCAAGCATGAGCGGATGATCTGGGCAACTTTAACAAGCGCTTCATCGCCTTTGGAGTGCCCATGCTGGTCGTTGAATTTCTTAAAGAAATCAACATCAATCATGATCAGCGAAAGCGGACGCTTGTTGGTGGCTGCAAAGCCAAATTCGGCAGCAAGTTTTTCTTCGAAAAATCGCCGGTTTGGGATCTCGGTAAGACCATCCAGGTGAGACATTCTTTCCAAGAGTTTTCGCTGATGGATGAACCGTAAAGTGTTCTTGACCCGGGCCTGAATGATTGTTGGCTTAAAAGGTTTGGTGATATAATCTACAGCACCCAAATTAAACCCTTTTTCTTCATCTTCAATGGAGTCAAGGCTTGTCAGGAAAATAACGGGGATGTTCCTGGTCCGTTCATCGTATTTTAGCTGCCTGAGAACTTCATAACCATCCATTTCCGGCATCACGATATCCAGCAGGATCAGGTCAGGAGAGCACCTTCTTAGCAATTCCAGGGCTTGTCTGCCGTTTCTGGCAGAGAGAAACTGATATTCAGCTAAAGTTTTTTTAAGAAAAATAAGATTAAAGTCCTGATCATCCACTGCAAGAATCAAATATTCTTCCATATCGGCATATCCTTCCTTATTGGGATACTTATTTTTCCAGGAAATATTATAACATATTATGGAACTAAAATTTATTTTTATTTGCACAATATTTAAGCGCTGATTATATTACCATGTACTAATTATTGCAGCTCCTTCATATGATCGGAATAGAATGATTTGAAGGAGTTGCCTGATGGGAAAAAAATATAGATCAGGTGTTTTGATTTCAATTATAATGGTAATACTAGGATTATCTGCTGTCGGCTGGTTTGTATGGTATACTGGAAAGATGTTTGTCGGGCTTGTTTCCTCAGAGACCGCCGTTACCTCAGAAAACCCGTCAGAAACAAACAGTGAGATTCTCAACTTGCCAGAAATCAAACTTTGGACCTGTCAAATCGGTGTTTATAAGGATAAAGAAAATGCCGAAGCATTGCTGCAGAATTTGCATAACAAGGGCTGGCAGGCCGTGATCATCAGTAAGGAGCCTTATCAGGTTGCGGTGGGTGCCTTTGGCTCCGATGAAGAGGCGCTTTTTTGTTACCAGGGCTTATTGGAAAACGGTATTGATTCATGGGTCAGGGAAGTGACGTATCCTGCTTTGCACTATAAGGTCAGCGGCAGCGAAACGGAAACGGTTCTGGAAATCCTCGAGCTGGCGAATTCATTATGTGCAGGTCTTGGACAAGACAATGGTCAAACTGATGCCGCAGAGAAAATTCAGGATGTTAAAGACAGCGATTATCCGGAAGATTTCAGGCATTTGCAGGATAATTTGGGCGCCCTTAATGCTTCCCTGGATGGACAGGGGAATCTTCAATATAAGTATAATCAGCAGCTTCTTCAAGTCTTTGCTGAGTATAAATGGGTTACGTACAAGTATTTTGAACAGAATCCCTGATTATTTTGGGTAGGGTCAAAAAACATGATTAAACAGTAATATCTTGCATTTCCTTCGGTTTAATTGCATTTTCTTTAGGTAGTGATATAATTAACTTATCTTTGAAGTAGACGAAATGGGGGATTTGGATTTGAAAACCTTGAAAATTCCTGAAGCAACGATTATACGGCTTTCCGTATATTCTCGTTATTTGACAGAGATAGACCGCAAAGGAATCATAACGATTTCTTCAGGTGATATTGCTGAAGGAGTAGGCGTAAGTCCTGCTCAGGTTCGTAAAGACCTTGCTTATTTTGGGGAGTTTGGGATTCGCGGAGTAGGTTACAATGTCAAAGACTTGCATAAAAATATTCTTCGGATCATGGGTCTCAGCAATGAGTGGAGCGTCTGCCTCGTAGGATTGGGCAACCTCGGACTGGCCCTGAGTACGTATAAGGGTTTTAAAGAACGCGGATTTTCGATTATTAATATTTTTGACAATGATCCCCAAAAAACTGGGATGAAGATTAACGATATCGAAGTATTGCCGATTGAAACGATGGAAGAAGTCGTCGCCCAAAACCAGATTCAGATCGGGGCAATAACTGTCCCGGCGTCTGCGGCCCAGGAAATTGCCGATAAACTTGTTAAAGGCGGAGTCCAGGCCATTTTGAATTTTGCACCTGTGGTTTTAAATGTTCCTCCCACTGTGGAACTCAGAAATGTGGATTTGTCTGTAAACCTTGAAGTGCTGACATTCAATCTGGGCGTGAAAATGGCATAGAACCTAGAATCGATCATTTGTATATGAAGGAAGGTATTCCAGATACGCTAACGCTGGATACCTTCTTTTTCTGTTCTAAAATGGATTAAGGCTTTATTAATTTTGTATTTACAGGTAAAATAAGTTATTAAACATTTTTAAGCGATTTATCAGATGCACAGAGAGCTTTTGGGAGGGAAGAGAATGGCAGACAAGCGTATTTCAATTTACGACACGACGCTGAGGGACGGAGCTCAGGGAGAAGGCGTTCACTTCTCAGCCAAAGATAAACTTTTCTATATGCAGAAAATGATTGAAGCCGGCATCGACTATGTGGAAGCCGGCTGGCCGGGTGCGAATCCCAAAGATGATGAGTTTTACCGTACGATGTCCTCCTGGGCGGATTCTGCCGAAAACCAGGACTGGCGTTTGCGGACGAGGGTCGTTGCATTCGGCAGCACCTGCAGGGTCGGCGAATCTCCAGAAAAAAGTGATTCATTGAACGGACTGATTGCTTCAGGAGCGAATACCCTGACGATTTTTGGGAAGACATGGAAACTTCATGTTGAAACGGTCTTAAGAACAAGCCCACAGGAAAACTTAAGAATTATCAGAGAATCTGTTGAATATCTTGTGAAAGCCGGCAAGGAAGTCTTCTTTGATGCAGAACACTATTTTGACGGTTGGCAGGACGACCCTGCGTTTGCGTTAAGCTGTCTGGAAGCCGCCATGCTTGGTGGAGCGAAAGGACTCGTCCTCTGCGACACGAATGGCGGTACCTATACCAGGGAGATCACGAACGGGGTGCAGATTGTCAGGCAGGAGCTTTTCCCTGCCATACTTGGTATTCATACTCACAATGATGGAGGGCTGGCTGTCGTAAATACGCTGGCGGCTGTTGAGGCAGGAGTGGATCAGATCCAGGGAACCTGGAACGGTTTTGGGGAACGCTGCGGCAATGCGAATTTAAGCACGCTGATACCCTGGCTGCAGCTGAAATTAGGTTATCAACTGCTTGAACCTGAGGTTCTGCACAATATTTCTTATTTAAGCAGGTATGTGGCGGAACTCGCCAATTATCCGTTTGATGAGAAACAGCCGTTTGTGGGCAGAAGCGCTTTTGCTCATAAAGCGGGTATGCATGTCGATGCGGTTATGAAGAATAACAAAACCTTTGAGCACATTGACCCTGCTTCGGTCGGGAATGAACGCCGGGTTTTGATCTCCGATCAATCCGGAAAAGCAAATTTGTGTTTGAAAATGCGCCGGTTCAAACCTGAGATTGAAAAAGATGATCCGCTCGTGGAACTGGCGATGGAAAGAATTAAGAATGCCGAAAACGAAGGATTCCAGTATGAGACGGCAGAGGGAAGCCTGGATCTGCTATTACTGGAGATCCTCGGCAAATACGAACAGCCGTTTACACTCGAAGATTATCACGTTTGGAGTGATCCGCTGCGCGGTGAGCTTGACTCTGTAGCGGTTGTGAAAGTGCAGGTCGGAGACAAGCAGGTTCATATTGCAGCCGAGGGAGACGGGCCGGTTCATGCGCTTGACCAAGCTCTCAGAAGCACTTTGGGTGCCTTTTTCCCGGCTATTGAAGAGAGTGAGCTGACGGACTATAAAGTTAGGGTTCTTGACGGTTCCCGGGGCACAGGTTCAGTTGTCCGGGTTGTGGTTGAAACAAAGCATGGCGTCAATACTTGGGGAACGATCGGGGTATCCAGCAATATTATTAAGGCCAGCGCCAAAGCGCTGCTTGATGCGCTCTATCTGGTTATCTTGAGCTCTCAGGGCAAGGCATAGGCTTTTGCATTTTTGTCGTAAAAGTGTCAATACACGCTGGACTTGTCAAAAAAAGGGAATAGTGCTAGACTGATAGAAGACTTAACAGCCGGGGGACGATAAGTCTTCTAT